>ERZ780195.479-NODE-479-length-39980-cov-15.805385_pt1 | contig 39980 bp, 29 predicted proteins | sample MGYA00511017_ERZ780195 | MGnify/ENA primary metagenome ERZ780195 (study PRJEB29588, sample SAMEA2159974) | human gut metagenome | biome: human gut; feature: human-associated habitat; material: faeces | place: Denmark | collected 2008/2010 ...
TGCAAGGTAAGAATTTTCTCTCCGGGAAATGAGATTTCCCTGCGATAAAATTCTCACGTGCCCACCGCGCATGTCGCTGGGCACGATTGGAAGTTCGAGAGGGCCTCGGCCCTCTCGAGCTTTCCCGGAGGAAAGTTTCGGGCCGAAGCGTTTGCTTCGGCCCGTCGTCTGTCAGTCGTCGCCCCGCAGCTGGAAGTGCAGGTCGTCTTTGGTTTCCAGCGACAGCGGATAGTCGCCCAGATGCTTCATCTTGAAGCCGTTCTTCTTGTATTCCTCGTAGTCGAAGGCCTCCAGCTCGTCGATGGCCAGCTTGTGGAATTCGTAGAAGTTCTTCCACCACTCGTAGCCGCTGCCCAGCTCGGCGTTCAGATACGCGTCGGCGATGTCGCAGCCCATCTGGGGCGCGACGTAGAACGCGCCCATGGCCAGCACATTGACGCCGTTGCCGGTGATGGCGCGCAGCGCCGCGGGAACGGACTCCACCACGCCCGCGTGAACGTGGGGACACTTGCTGGCCGCGATGTGGATGCCCATGCCGGTGCCGCAGAAGATCAGCGCGCGCTCAAACTCGCCCTCGGAGATCATCGCGCCCACGCGCAGGCCGATGCGATGGAACATGTTCTCCGTGTCCTCCACGCTGGGGTCGGTCACGCCCACGTCGGTGATCGTCCAGCCCTTGGCGCGCAGATGCGCGCACACGGCCTCCTTGAGCGGATAGCCGGCGAAATCCGCACCCACCAGCAGCTGCTTGTCCTTGATCGTCTTCATTCTGCATTGCTCCTTCTTCTTTTATTCCGCGCGGCGACAGCGCGGTTTTTTCTTCAAATTCATTATACACAATCCTCAGCGGAATTTCAACCGGTTTAACCGGGAGAATTTCGCCCATGCTCCGTGGAATCCGAGCATTTTGTCAATTGAATGAAAAAAATGTCTCAAACCGAAGAGGATTTTCCCTGCCGCGCGTCGAATAAAATTTCCATACAGAAAACAACAGCGAGAGGAGCGGACGCCCATGCGCGCCATCAACGCCTCGGCCATGCGCCAGTACAACCGCAGAATGCTGCTCAACGAAATTCGCCGGCAGCCCGTCTCCCGGGCGGAGCTGGCGGAGCGCACCCATCTGACGCGCGCGTCGGTCACGCAGATCATCGAGGAGCTCATCGGCGAGGGCCTCGTGGTGGAGGGCGCGTCGGTGGAGCGCTCCCGGCTGGGCCGGCGCAGCACGCTGCTGAACATCAATCCGTCGGCGGGCGCGATTCTGGGCGTGAACCTCTCGCGCGGACAGTGCGACGTGGGCGCGGTGGATCTGCTCGGCACGGTGCTGCGGCATCGGGCGCTGCCCGTTCCGGGGCGCTCCGCCGACGATCTGCTGGACGAAATCGCCGAGCTTCTCGCCGGGCTGCGCCGCGAGCTGGCCGCGGAGGGCTTTCGCGTCTTCGCCGCGGGCTTCTGCGCTCCCGGCCCGCTGGAGCCGCGCACGGGACTGATGCTCAATCCGCCCAACTTCAAGGCGTGGCACGGCGTGAACGTGGCGCAGGCGCTGCGGGACAGGCTCGATCTGCCCGTGTATCTGGAAAACGTGGCCAATGCCCACGCGCTGGCGGAAAAGTACTTCGGCGTGGCCAACGACGCGGAGAACTTCGTGCTCATCCGCGTGGACGAGGGTGTGGGCGCGGGACTGTTCGTCCGCGGCGGGCTCTATCGCGGCGCGCACAACTACGCCGCCGAGTTCGGCCATCTGTCCGTGGACATCAACGGCCCCATTTGCGTCTGCGGCAACCGCGGCTGTCTGGAGAAATACGTGTCCATTCCCGCGCTGCTGAAGGACACGCCCTATTCCTCCTGGCGCGAGCTGCGCGCCCATCGGGACGAGCCCTCCGCCCGGGCCGCCGAGGAGCAGCTGGTGCGCTACATGTCCCACGGCATCGTCAGCATCGTCAACGCCTTCGACGTGGAGAAGGTCGTTCTCGCCGGCGAGCTGGCCGAGCAGGCCGACGACCTGATCGACCGCATCAACGCCGAGATCGCCCGGCGAACCATCTTCACGCTGGGCGAAGCGCCGGTGGTGGCCGGAAGGCCCTTCCAGCCGGTGCAGATGGGCGCGATGCCCGCCTACACGCTGATCTGGAATCGGGACGAGGAGGCCGTGCTGCCGTGACGCCCAAGACCAATCTGCACACCCACACCAGCTTCACTGACGGCGCCGACACGGCCGAGACCATGGTTCGCGCGGCGCTGGAGCGGGGCTTCTTCTCGCTGGGCTTTTCCGACCACATGCCCGACGGCTGGTGGCGGATTCCGCCGGAGACCGTGGCGGAATATCGCGCCGAGGCGCTGCGGCTGAAGGAAAAGTACTTCGGGCAGATCGAGATCGCCGTGGGCGCGGAGCGGGACTTTTCCGTTCCCCTGCCCCACGACGGCTGGGACTACCTCATCGACTCGGTGCACGTTTTCCGCGTGGGCGGCGAGTCCTTCCCCGTGGATCACAGCCGGGAGGATCTGCTGCGCACGCTCACGGAGCGCTTCGGCGGCGACGGACTGCGCATGGCCGCGGATTACTACGGCATGGTCTGCCGCTGCATCGAGGAGCGGGACGGCGAGATCGTCGGCCACCTGAACCTCATCGAGAAGTTCAACGACGACGGCCGATTCTTCGACGCGGAGGATCCCCGCTATCTTTCGCTGGCCATGGAGGCCGTCCGTCTGGCCGCGGAGAGGGACAGGATCGTCGAGATCAACACCGGCGCCATGTCCCGCGGCTATCGCGCCGAGCCCTATCCCAGCCGGGCGATGCTCACGGAGCTGCGCCGCCGGGGCGGCCGCATCGCCGTCACCAGCGACTGCCACCGCGCCGAGTGGATCGACTTCGGCTTCGACCGGGCCGTTCAGCTCGCCCGGGACTGCGGCTTTGACAGCCAGTGGGTCTGGAGGGACGGCGCGCTGCGGGAAGCGGCGCTGTGACGGGATTTCGCCAGCTGTCTGCGCAGAAACGCGCTGTCCATGATCAAAGAACGCTGAAAGGCCCGAACGAAAAATCGTTCGGGCCTTTCAGTATGGCGTCCCCGGCGCGATTCGAACGCGCGGCCTTTCGCTTAGGAGGCGAACGCTCTATCCGGCTGAGCTACGGAGACACGGTTTTCGCGCCTCTGCGGCGCTTCAACATTTCAATTATGCCACGCTTTTTCCGAGATGTCAAGGCTTTGGCGGCAAAATTGCGCGCCGCCGCAGAAAAGGCCCTCGCACCGCACCCGAGAGCGGGACGCGCTGCATGGATTTCCCGTCGGCGCCACGCGGATTTCTGCCGTCTGCGCCATGTGAGTTTACTGCCGGCGTGCATTCCCCTCCTGCGCCGCGCGCTCTTCCCGCCCGGCGCGAACTTGGCCGTCTGCTTTTGCTCAGGAGGCGATTCTGCCGATCAGCAGCGCAATTCCGGCGATCGGCAGCGCGAGGAGCAGGTAGATCGCCGTGCCCATGCCGCGCCTGACGAGGACTTCCCGCCAGGGCCTGACGTAGGGAACGCCCTCCATGCCCTCGACGCGCCAGATTCTGCTTTGGCCGACCCAGAGGCGGTCGATGACGATTCCGTCGAACCAGTTCATGACCACGAGGAAGAGGCAGGTCTGGAGACAGGCCGTTCCGAAGTCCGAAACGCGGTTCCAGAGGGCCGCAATCGCGAGCAGCGCCAGCAGCATGACAATGCAGAAGAAAGCCATGAAGCGCCTGCCCTTTTTCATTTCGGCTTCCCGGTTCGCAATTCCCCGCCGCTGCGCCTCGTCGAGACAGGCCTTCGGATAAAAGTACAGGCAGTTTCGCCCGCTGTTCTTCACGGCGCATTTCACCAGCAGGAAGAACAGCAGGCAGTACAGAGCGGTCTGAAGCGCAGGCATTCGTCGATTCCTTCGAGTTCCGCGATGGTTAGATGTATTTTACCACGCGCAGCTTTCGAAATCAACCTTATTTTGCCTTCACTTTTCCGGATTTTTGACGATAACGGTGGTGAAATAGCTCGTTCCCGGCGGCTCGGGCGCGTCCAGCGGCGCGGCGAACTCGCCGTCCATGCCCAGATTGCGCACCACGTAGGCCTCCCTGCCCGCGAGGGCGGCGCGCATGTCGCTCAGGCTCCGGGCGCACTTCATCCAGACCGACGTGCCGCCGGGCAGCGCGCCGCCGCGCCATTCGCCCTCCACCGTGAGCGTCTCGTCCTTTTCGCACAGCGGCACGCCCAGCTTCGCCGCGGCGGCGCACATGGCGGGCACGCCGGGCACGATTTCGCAGGGATGCTTCGGCGCGACGAGGCGATAGAGATAGCTGCTGCTGGCGAACACGCCGGGGTCGCCCAGCACGGGATAGACCATCGTGGGATAGCGTTCGAGCCACTGAAGCAGCTTCTCCGCCGCCGCGGCGTGAGCCGCGCGCCAGTCCTCGCGCCCGCCGCGCATGGGCGTTTCGAGCTTCAGCACCGGCTTGCCCGCGATCCATTCGGCGGCGATCCTCTCCGCCGCGCCGGCGCTTCCGCCGTCGGGCAGCGCAATCGCATCCGCCTCGCGCATCAGCCGCGCGGCCTTCAGCGTCACCAGCTCCGGGTCGCCCGGGCCGACGCCGACGAAATACAGCATGGGTTCGTCCTCCTTTTACGGGTTCTGCATTGTGAACACATAGACCGGGTTCTGGGCGGTCATCAGCGAATAGCCGCCCACGCGCCGGGGCTTGGCCACGGAGATCTCGGCAATGTCCGAGACAGTAAAGCGCTTCGCCGCCCGGGTCAGCTGGGCGACGGTCTCCAACGTGACGGCGTTGGCCACGATGCGCACATGGGGATTCTTCGCCAGCAGCGCGTCCAGAATCGCGTCCAGATTGCCCGCTGTGCCGCCGAGGAACGCGTGGGTGGGCGCGGGCAGATCGGCAAACGCCTCGGGCGCGAGGCCCTCCACCGTGGTCAGGTTCTCCAGACCGAATTTTTCGGCGTTATGCCGGGTGAGCGCCGCCGCGCCGGGCTTTCGCTCGATGGCGTAAACATGGCCCATCGGCGCAAGGCGCGCGCACTCCACGGACACCGAGCCGCTGCCCGAGCCCACGTCGTAGACCACCGCGCCGGGCGTGAGCGCCAGCTTGCCCAGCGACACGGCGCGCACCTCGGACTTGGTCATGGGCGTCTCGTCCCGGTCGAAGGCCTCGTCGGGCAGGCCGGGGGTGACGATCTCGTTTTTCCAGCCCGGATTTTCCACCAGCAGCACGCTCAGCGGGTCGAACGCGCCCTCGCGCAGCGCGCTGGCCGTTCCCGAGACGAGCTTTTCGTCGGGATAGCCCAGCCGCTGGCCGATGTGCACCGTCAGATCGCCCAGTCCCGCGCGGCACAGGCGATCCAGCGCGTCCTTCGCGCCGTCTCGGCCGCCCAGCAGCGCGAACACGGCCTCATGGGCGCGCACCTCGGCGGCAAAATTGCAGTCGCGGCCGTGCAGGCTGACGGCGCGGACGTTCTCCCACGGCCTTCGCAGCTTTGCACAGAGCGCCTGAAGGCTTCCGACGCCGGGCAGCACCTCGATCTGCACGCCGTCCAGCGCGGCGATGAGCTTCTTCGCGCCGCTGTAAAAGCCGGTGTCGCCGGAGAACAGCACGGCGAAGCGCTCCGCGTTCTCCTCGCGGATCACCCGGGCGATGTCGTCCGGCGCGATGGCCGCGCGCACAATCTTGCCCGCGCAGTCCGCCGTCTCCAGCATCCGCTTCGCGCCGATGACGCACTGCGCTTCGCGCACCGCCCGCGCCGCCCCGCCGGTGAGGCTGTCCGCCCCGCCCATGCCGACGCCGGCCAGAACCACGCGCTTGGCGGAGAGGGGGATGGGGGATGCGGAATCAGCGTTCTCCGTGCTGCCGGAAATGGTCGGAGCGTCCGCGTATGCCCGATTTTCCTCTTCCGGCTTCAGCCGAAACCGCTCGGCGATTTCCCGGGCGGCTTCCTCGACGGTCAGGCCCGTTTCCCGGGTGGGACGGCCGATGACCACGGTCTTTACGCCGGCGCGGGCGGCGGCGCGCAGCTTGGCCGCGTAGCCGCCCGCGTCGCCGGTGTCCTTGGTGACCATCCACTCTGCGCGGGTGAAGCGCAGCATGGCGTAGTTCATCTCCTCGTCGAAGGGGCCCTGCGCCGCCAGAATCCGATCCGGCTTCAGGCCGCAGCGCTCGCAGATATCCAGCGACGCGCGCATGGGCAGCACCCGGGCGTACAGCCGCTCGCGCAGCGCGGGATCGGCGCAGAACACGGGCAGTTCCTTGCTTCCGGTGGTCAAAAAGACGTTGCCCTCGGTCGTTTTGAGCAGCTCGGCGCAGGCGGCGGTGTCCGCCGCGCGCAGGCCGTCGCCGTCGGACGCGCCGGCGGGACGCAGCACGCGCAGATACGCCGTGCCCGTGCGCTCGCAGGCCCGGCGCAGGTTCTCCGTCACCAGATCGGCGTAGGGGTGCGTCGCGTCGGCCACGAGATCGAACCGCTCGTCGGCGAGGAAGCGCTCCATCGCCGCCTCATCCATGCGCCCGGCGTGGACGCGCACGCCCTCCGCGGGAGCCATCAGCTCCGCGCCGTAATCCGTGGCCACGCTGACCACCAGCTCCGCGCCGCGCCCGGCCAGCCGCTCGGCCAGCCGCCGCCCGTCGGAGGTTCCTGCGAAAATTACGATCTTGCTCATGACTGGTTTCCTCCCGGAGCCGTCGCTCCGCAGTGAATTTGAGTGGTTGTAAAAAAGATTGCATTCGGCTGGAGGCGTTTAAGTGGGATTCATGCCCGCCGCGAGCTGCTCCGCGCCGTCCGGCGTGGCCGAGCGTGCCCGCCATCGCGGGCGGCAGACTTCGGTCGGGCCGCTTCGTTCAGTCGGCGCGCTTTCCCGCTTCACACGTCGCGATAGCCCCTCGGGGTGACCATCTTGCCGTCGATCTCCCGGGTGCGGTCGTTGCCGACGAAGACCGTGGTGAACATGTCCGCGCGGTAGTCGGCCAGGGCCGAAAGGGACATCAGCTCCGCTTCCTCGCCCTCGCGGCCGATGTTGCGCACCGCGCCGCAGAGGGTGTCCGGGCGCTTATGGCGCAGCAGGATCTCGCAGGCGCGGCGCAGATAGTCCGCGCGCCTGACGCTGGAGGGATTGTAGATGGCGATGCAGAAATCCGCCGAGGCCGCCGCGTCCAGCCGACGCTCGATGGTCTCCCAGGGCGTGAGCAGGTCGGACAGGCTGATGACCGCGAAATCGTGGGTCAGCGGCGCGCCCAGCACCGCGCCGCCGCTGAGCGCCGCGGTCACGCCGGGCACGACCTCGATGGTCAGCTCCATGCCCTGAGAAAGCTCGTAGATCAGCCCGGCCATGCCGTAGACCCCCGCGTCGCCGGAGGAGATCATGGCCACGTGTCTGCCCTCCATGGCCGCCGCGATGGCCATGCGGCAGCGCTCGGCCTCGCGCCGCATGGGCGTGACCAGCGTCTCCTTGTCTGGAAACAGCGGGCGAACCAGATCCACATACACGCCGTAGCCGGCGATCACGTCCGCCTCCTGAAGCGCACGCATGGCGCGAAGGGTCATCTGGTCGGCCGCGCCCGGGCCGATGCCCACCACCGTCAGCTTATTCAAAGGAAATCCTCCAATCCTGCATCGCGGCCGCCACGGTCACGCCGTCGCCGCGGGTTTTTCTGATGAATATCTTTGCGCCCGGCCCGGCGGAGACCGCCGCCGCGCGCTCGCAGACGTTGTCCACGCCCACGGTCTTTTTCACGAATTCCGACGGGGTGAACTCCCCCTCGGCGGCGCTGAGCTCCGCCGAGGAATAGAACCTTATCTCAATTCCCCTCGCCCGGCAGAAGGCGAGCAGGCCCGGCTCATGGGCTTTTACGTCGATGGACGCCGCGCGCACGATCGCGCCGGGAGCGAGGTTCAGCCCGTCCACCGCCGCGGCGATGGCCTCCGCGCCTGCGCCGCGCTTACAGCCGATTCCGAGATGGACGATCCGCGGGCTGAGCAGCGCCGTCACGGCGAAGGGATGCTTGCGGTAGCAGGAGATCGCCGCACCCACGTCGCCCTCCGCACCGGGGAACACGCCGGCGGGCAGCGGGCCGTCCACGGGAAAATCGCCGGTCAGCGGAAGGTCGCGCCGGAGAATCTCGGCGGAGAAGCGCTTCGCCGCGTCCATGGACTCGATGCTCAGGCCCCTGCGCGCCGCCCATTCGTCGATGGAGAAGCGCTGATTCACGTCCGTGGCGGTGGTGACCACCGGCTCCGCGCCGATGCGCGCCGCGATCTGCCGCGTCAGCCGGTTCGCGCCGCCGATGTGCCCGGACAGCAGCGAAACGACGTGCCGCCCGCAGTCGTCCGCCACAATCACCGCCGGATCGGCGGTCTTGGCCGCCACATGGGGCGCGATGGCACGCACGGCGATGCCCGCCGCGCCCACGAAGATCAGCGCGTCGCATTCGCGGAAGCACTCCGCCGTCCGCGCGGCGAGGTCGCCCCTGGGCCGAACCGTCCGCGCGCCGGGAAAGAGCCCGGCGATGCGCTCCGCCAGCGCCGCCCCGCGATCGCTGAAGCAGAAGACGGCGGCGCGAAGAGGGACGGAGGAATCGGAGGGGTGCGCGAGGAATGATCTGTCGGGGGAAACGGGTTTTGACGCGGCGGACGATGCGGAGGACGGCTCGGCGGGCGGCACAGCGCCCGGCTCGGCTGTCACTTCGGCAGACGGCGTTTCGCTCAACGCAGCCGCCGTCTTGGAGATCAGCCTGCCGCCCGATGCAGCCGCTTTGGCAGACGGCGCGATGCCCGATGCCGCCGCTGCTTTGGCAGTCGGCGCGCCGCTCAGCCCGGTTGCCGCTTCGTCAGACAGCGCGGTGCCCGATGCCGCCGCTGCTTTGGCAGTCAGCGCGCCGCTCGGCTCGGCTGTCGCTTCGGCGGTCAATGCGCCGCTCGGCTCGGCTGTCGCTTCGGCGGTCAGTGCGCCGCTCGGCTCGGCTGTCGCTTCGGCGGTCAATGCATCGCTCGGCTCGGCTGTCGCTTCGGCGCTCAGCGCGCCGCTCGGCTCGGTTGCCGCTTCGGCGCTCAGTGCCGCTCCCTTCCGCTCCTCCCTCACCCCGCTCACTTTTCCGCCTCGCGAAATTCGGTGGTGAAGGTGGGATCGTAGAGCTTGGAGCGCTCGTACTGGTCGCCGAGGAAGCGGCCCACGAGGATCAGCGCCGTCTTGGTCACGCGGTTGTCCGCGGCGGTTTTCGCCAGCGTGTCCACGGTGCAGCGGAACACGCGCTGCTCCGGCCAGGTGGCCTTGTAGACGATGGCGGCGGGGGTGTCCGGCGCATAGCCGCCGGCCATCAGCTCGCGCTGAAGGCCCTCCAGCAGGCCGGTGCTCAGGAACAGCACCATGGTGCTCTGATGGGCGGCGAGGGATCGAATTTTCTCCCGCTCGGGCACCGGCGTGCGGCCCTCCATGCGGGTGATGATGACCGTCTGGGTCACGTCGGGCAGCGTGTATTCCGCCCTGAGCGCCGCCGCCGCGCCGCAGAAGGCGCTCACGCCGGGGCACACGTCGTATTCCACGCCCATTCTGTCCAGCTCGTCGAACTGCTCGCGCACCGCGCCGTAGATGCTGGAATCGCCGGTGTGCAGGCGGACGGTGGTCTTGCCCGCCGCCTCGGCGGCGCGGATGACGCCGATCACCTGCTCCAGCGTCATCTTCGCGCTGTCGTGAATTTCGCATTCGGGTTTCGCATACTTCAGAAGCTCCGGGTTCACCAGCGAACCGGCGTAGATCACCACGTCGGCCTCGCCCAGCAGTCTCGCGCCGCGCACGGTGATGAGATCCGCCGCGCCGCTGCCCGCGCCCACAAAATGTACCATAATTTATTCCTCCCGCTGAACCATCTGATAGAGCGCGGCGTTGACGATGGCCGCCGCCACGTTGCTGCCACCCTTGCGGCCCCGGGCCACGATGTACGGCACGCCCAGCGCCATGATCTCCTCCTTGGCCTCCACCACGTTGACGAAGCCCACGGGCACGCCGATGACCATTTTCGGATGCAGCCGGCCCGCGCGCACCAGATCGCAGATGGAGAACAGCGCCGTGGGGGCATTGCCGATGGCGAACACCGCGTCGGGCAGCGTGTCCGCCGCCTTCTCCATGGACACCAGCGAGCGCGTCACGCCCCTTGCCTTCGCCTGCTCGGCCACGTCCGCGTCGCCGATGAAGCAGTGCACCTCGCCGCCGAACCGCGCCAGCGTCTTTTTGTTGATGCCGGCCATGGCCATGGTGGTGTCCGTCACCACCGGGCAGCCGCTGCGAAGCGCGTCCGTCAGCGCGCCCATCGCGCGGTCGGAAAAGGCCAGATTGTCGGCGTAGTCGAAGTCCGCCGTAGTGTGAATGACCCGGCGAATCAGCAGATCGTACTCCGGATCGAGCTTTTTTTCGCCCAGCTCCGAGGCGATGATCTCGAAGCTGCGTTTTTCGATTTCCATGGGTTTCATGGCTGTTTCTTCCTTTCCAAAGGGATTTTGCACCGTATTCAGTGCAATATCAGCGATTCTTCCGATATTCCAGACACTTCTGCACGAAGCGCCGGGCCGCGTCCGGGTTCTGGGCGAAGCTCAGATGGGGATAGCCCGCGTAGAGCGTGTCCGTGGCGTAGGCGCACCTCCAAGTTCTTCCAGAGGGCTTCACCGCCGTCCACGCGCCGCCGGGCGCGTCCGCGTCCCAGTAGTGGAACTCGTGGCCGCGGATGCTTCCGCCCGCAGGCAGGAGCAGATTGTCCGACGAGGCCGTGAATTCGGCGTAGCCGAAGCGGGTGAGCTTTCCCCTGTTCTCGCAGGCCGCGTCGATCACGCCCGCCATGGGGAAGCCCGCGATGCTCCGGCACAGAACCATGAAGCCGCCGCACTCGGCCACGGTGGGCAGTCCGCCGAGCACCGCGCCGCGGATGGAATCGAGGCTGGCGCGGTTCCGGCTGAGCGCTTCGGCGTACAGCTCGGGATAGCCGCCGCCGAGGATCAGGCCGCCGCACTCGGGCAGCGTCTCGTCGGCAAGCGGGCTGAAGGGGATCAGCTCCGCGCCGAGATCCCGCAGAATTTCCAGATTCTCGCGATAGTAAAAGCAGAAGGCGCGGTCGCGGGCAATGGCGACGCGGACGCTGCCGAGCCTTTCGAAGGTCGGCGGCGGCGTGCGCACAGGCGGCTGGGCGCGCATCAGCGCAATCAGCCCCTCCAGATCGAGGCTCTTCTCCGCCTGCCGGGCCAGCGCCTGCATCTTCTCCTTCAGGTCGGCGATCTCCCCCGCCGTGACGAGGCCCAGATGGCGGCTCTCCAGCGCGCACTCGGGCATGGGCGGCAGAGAACCGTAGACCGGAACGCCGCACTCGGCCTCCACGGTCTTTTTCAGCCCCGGATAGGTCATGGGCGACACGCGGTTGAGAATCACGCCCGCGATGCGGCTGTCCGGGCGGAAGGTCTGATAACCGCGCACCGCGGCGGCGGCGGAGAGGGCCATGCCCTTGGCGTTGACCACCAGCACCGCGGGGGCTGAGAGCGCCTTGGCCACGGAGAAGGCCGAAGCCCGGTCGGAATCCATGGACAGGCCGTCGTAATAGCCCATCGCGCCCTCGACGACGTTCAGATCGGCCGCGCCCCGGGCGAACCAGCCGCGCAGGCCGTCCTCGTCCAGAAAATAGGGGTCGAGGTTGCCGCCGGGCGCGCCGATGATCTCCGAATGGAACATGGGATCGATGTAGTCCGGGCCGCACTTGAAGGAGGCCACGTCCTCGCCCCGGTTCTTCAGCGCCTGAAGCAATGCGCAGACCACGGTGGTCTTGCCGCATCCGGAGCCGGTTCCGGCGATGAGCACGCGGTTCATTCGTCCCACCGCCCGCAGGGCACGTCCTGTCCGCGCAGAATGGCGTAGACCGCGTCCATGTCCAGATTCTGCCGCACCACGGCGGCCAGCCGGTCGAATTCCCGGTCGCGGTACTGCTCGATGGTCAGCACCTCGCCGTCCCGCGCGTCCATGCCCTTCTGTTCGCGCACACGGTTGACCACGGCGCGCCAGAACACGCCGGTGTCGAACAGGCCGTGGAGATAGGTTCCGATGACGTTGCCGGCGCGGTTGGTCACGCCGTCGGGCTCGGTTCGGCCGTTGAGATACAGGAAGGGCACGCAGCCCGGGCCGAAGGCGTTCACGCCGGCGTGAATCTCATAGCCGTCCAGCACCACGCCGTTGTAGGCGCTCAGCCAGCCGCTTTCGCAGGCGATGGCCCCCGACGACTGCACCGTCGTCTTTTCCGCGCGGAATTCCACGTCCAGATTCAGAAGGCCCAGTCCGGCCATCTCGGGAATGCGGGATTCCACGTGCATCGAGTCGCGCAGCGTCTCGCCCAGCATCTGATAGCCGCCGCACACGCCCACGACCATGGCGCCGTCCCGCGCCCGGCGGACGATCTCGTCGGCCAGCCCGCGCTGCTTGAGCCAGTTCAGGTCCTCGATGGTGTTCTTGGTGCCCGGCAGCAGGATCACGTCCGCGTCCTTCAGCTCGCCCGGGCGCTCGGCGTAAAACACCTCCACGTCCGGCTCGCCGGCCAGCAGGCTGAAATCGGTGAAATTGGAGATGTGCGGAAGGCGCACGATGGCGGCCTTGATGGAGCCGCAGCCCATGCGGCGCTCGAAGCGCTCGGTCACGCTGTCCTCGTCCTCCACGTCCACGTCCATCCACGGAATCACGCCGATGACGGGAATGTGCAGAAGATCCTCCAGCATTTTCAGTCCCGGCTCCAGAATCTTCACGTCGCCCCGGAATTTGTTGATGACGACGCCCTTGATGCGCCTCTGCTCGTTCTCCGGCAGGAGCTTCACGGTTCCGTACAGCGCGGCGAACACGCCGCCGGGATTGATGTCGCCGATGAGGATCACCGGCGCGTCGGCGGCCTCGGCCATGGCCATGTTCACGATGTCGCCCTTCTTGAGGTTGATCTCCGCCGGGCTGCCCGCGCCCTCGATGACCACCGCGTCGTACCCGCTCTCCAGCTCGTCGTAGATGCGCTTGACCTCCGCGCGCAGCCGGGGCTTGTAGGCCTCGTATTCCACGGCGGACATGGTGCCCACGGGCACGCCGCCCACGATCACCTGACTGCGGCGGTCGGACGTGGGCTTGAGCAGCACCGGGTTCATCTTCACCGACGGCTCCACGCCCGCGGCCTCGGCCTGAGTCACCTGAGCCCGGCCCATCTCCAGCCCCTCGCTGGTGGCGTAGGAGTTCAGCGCCATGTTCTGCGCCTTGAACGGCGCGGCGCGCAGGCCGTCCTGCTTAAAAATCCGCAGCACCGCCGCGCAGAGCATGGATTTGCCCACGGACGAGCCGGTTCCCTGAAACATCAGCGATTTTCCGCGCATGTCATTTCCTCCCTGAGCGCCGCAATCAGCCGCGCGTTCGATTCTTCATCCTTGACCGCCAGCCGCAGATGCCGGCCGTCGGCCAGACCGTCGAAGCTCATGCAGCTTCGCACGAGGACGCCCTTTTTCCTGAGATTCTCCGCCATTTTCTCCACCGGGAAGCCGAAATCCGCCAGCAGGAACGGCGCCTGAGACGGATAGACGAACGCGCCCAGCGCCTCCAGCTGCGCGCGCAGCGCCTCCCGCCGCCGGGCGGAGCGCGCCGCGTCGGCTTCGATCTCGGAAACGTGGTCGGGCAGCTCCTCGGCCACGGCGGAGGCGAAGCAGCTGACCTCCCAGGTGATCTGCCGGGCGTGGAGCCGCTTCACCATCGCCGCGTCCGCGCACAGATAGCCCAGCCGCACGCCGGGAATGCCCAGAATCTTGGTCAGCGAGCCGACCACCGCCAGGGACGGATGCTCCGTCACCCAATTGCGCACCGAGTGCTCCGGGCAGTATTCGCCGAAGGCCTCGTCCACGGCGAGGAACGCGCCCTTTTCCTCCGCCAGCCGCAGCAGCGCGGCCACCTCGTCCCGGGAGAAGGCCGCGCCCACGGGGTTCATGGGATTGCACAGCCAGACCGTCTCGCCGCCGCGCAGCTCGTTTCGGAGCGCTTCCGCCGGGGAAATCAGCCGCCGCCCGTCCAGCAGCGAGACCTTCCGCACCGGCGCGCCGTGCTCCCGGCTCTGGCGCTCGTATTCCTCGAAGCAGGGCGTGGTGAGCACCGCGCGCTCCGACCGCCGGGCGATGAGGTCGATGGCCGAAATGCCGCCCGCGGTGGGCAGCACGTTTTCCTCGGGCAGATTCAGAGCCTGCGCCATGGCCCGCCGGGCGCGCTTCATCTCCGGGTCGGGATAGTACACGGCGCTGTCCACCGCGCGCAGCAGGGCGCTTTTCACCCATTCGGGCGCGCCCTCGGGGCGCAGATTGGCCGAGTAATCCAGCCAGTGCTTCGGGCCTTCGCCCTGCCAGACATTTCCTCCGTGGGTCATGGTTCGACGGTTCCTCCCAGCATCTCCCCGGCGGAGCCGGTGAATACGATTTCGATTTCGATCTGTCCGCGCACGCGCAGCGTGCAGTAGCGCTTCGCCGCCTGCGCCAGGCGGTTCCACACCTCGTCCATGCCCGCCGCGCGGATCAGGCCGATGGCGGCCTCGGTGGTCACGCTGTCATAGACCGCCTGAAGCAGGCAGCGCGGCGCGCCCATGAGCGCGAGATGGGTGACGATCGCCTCCCGGCGCGCGTCGGCACAGGCGCTGTGGGTCTGCATCACGCCCGCCGCCACCTTGCTCAGCTTCCCCGGATGGCCGCCGATGAGCAGCCGCTCCACGCCCAGCTCCGCCGCGCGGTCGAGCATCCAGCCGAGGTAGTTGCTCGTCTGGACGATGCAGCCGCCGGGAAAGAGCTTCTTCAGCGCCTCCTCGCCCTGATTGCCGAAGGTGAAGAGCAGATTTTTGTACCCCTGACGGACGCGCATCTGAAGCTCCACCAGCAGCGAATCCTTCAGCGCCTCCTCGCTCATGGGTCGCACCACGCCGCTGGTGCCCAGCACGGAGAGCCCTCCCTCGATGCCCAGCCGGGGGTTGAAGGTCTTTTTCGCCAGCTCCCGCCCGCCGGGGATGGAGACGGTCACAGCCGCGCCCCGCGCGCCGAACACGCTGCGCACCGCGTCCTCGATCATCCTCCGGGGCACGGGATTGATGGCGGCCTCGCCCGCGGGCAGCTTGAGCCCGGGCTGGGTGATGGTGCCCACGCCGTCGCCGGCGCGGAAGCGGATCGGGCCGTCGCCGCCCAGCAGCTCGACCATGGCCACGACCTCCATGCCGGAGGTGATGTCCGGGTCGTCGCCCGAATCCTTGACCACGCCGCAGGAGCCGTCGCCATGGGCGACGATGCGCGGCGCGTAGGTACGGCCCTCGGGCACGGTCAGCTCCACCCGCTCGGGGCACTCGCCGTCGCGCTGCCAGAGACAGCAGGCCAGCGCCGCCGCCGCCGCGCAGCTTCCGGTGGTGAAGCCCTCGCGCAGGGGCCGGTTCGTTTTCTCCGTCACAGCAGCATCACCGCCCCGAGAATCGCGGCCAGCAGCAGCGCCGCGCCGTACATCAGCCTGTTGGCGCGCAGAATGTCCTTGGGTTCCGCCGGGCGCGTGTCGTCGCCGATGGTGGGCTTGACCACGGTCTTGCCGAAGTACTCGTGGGTTCCGCCCAGCCGCACGCCCAGCGCGCCCGCCGCCGCGGACTCGGGCCACGCGCAGTTGGGGCTGAGATGGTTGGCGTGGTCGCGCCGCATAATGCGGAAGGCATTCCTGCCGTCCATGCCCGTCAGGAACGCGGCCGCGCACATCAAAAGTCCCGTCAGCCGCGCGGGAAGATAGTTCAGCGCGTCGTCCAGCTTCGCGCTGGCCCAGCCGATGTCGCGATATTTCTCGTCCAGATAGCCCACCATGGAGTCCAGCGTGCTGGCGGCCTTGAAGCCCATGGCCAGCACCGGCCCGCCCAGCGCCAGATACAGCATCGGCGAGAGCACGCCGTCCGAGGCGTTCTCGGCCACCGTCTCCACCGTGGCGCGGACGATCTCGTCGGCGCTGAGCCGGGCCGTGTCGCGGCCCACGATGCGCGCCACCTGCCTGCGTCCGTCCTCCACGGATCTCTCCAGCGCCTTCATCACGCCGCGGCCCTCCCTGGCCAGACATTTCGCCGAGAGCGCCGTCCATGAGACCACGCACATGCCCGCGAACAGCGCCGCCCTTCCCAGAAGGGAGAGCAGAAGGAGAACCGCCGCGCAGCAGAGCATGCTCAGCAGCACCGTGGACGCGGTGAGTCCTAGCGCAGAAACGCGCAGATTGCCGCCCCGGGCGCGCAGCCGCTTCTCCATCCACGAGATGTATCTGCCGATAAAGATCACCGGGTGCGGCCAGCCCTCGGGGTCGCCGATGAGAAAATCCAGCAGCAGTCCCACCAGCATGGCCGCGATGTTCCATCTGAAGAATTCCATCTGTCCGTCCGTCCTTTGCGTGAATGTCCGAAAGATACGCCTTTCGCTCCGGCGCAAAACCGTGCCGGAGCGAAGGTGGTTTTAAGGTAACACCGCACAAATGAGGTGGTTGGCCGGCGAATGGATTTTTCGTCAGATGCAAATGCAAATTCCGAAGGTTTACTGGAGGTAAATCGAGGAATCTGCATGCCGCAGATGGCGGAAAAGACAGTGCCAGACGCACCGCCGAATTGTGCGTTGTTGCCTTAATTGGAGAGCTTTCCCCTGCTTCGCGCAAGCTCGATCAGCTCCGCCATCCGGGCGTTGGTTCCCACGGCGTGCACGCCCGCGTCGATCACCGTGTCGCAGCGGTCGATCCATTCCGCCGCCCGGGCGAAGGCCGCGTCCGAGATGGGCAGGAAGGGCTGCTCCGTCACCACGTCCGCCGCCAGCAGGCGCGCCACGCGGAAATCCACGTCGTTTTCGTAGAGGATGCCCGCGGCGAAGGGGCGGTTCTGCCTTTGCAGCGCGCGGAACACGTGGATTCCGCAGCCGCCGCCGGCCAGCACCATGGTTCTGACCTCGCCCTCGGGCCGCTCCAGCTCCACGCTGCCGAACAGCGGGTCGAACGCGCCCTTGTCGACGTCGTACAGCTCGCGGATGACCTCCTCGCGGAAGATCTCCTCCGGCGGGCCGAAGCGGGCGATGGTGTCGCCCTTGACGCAGACCACGCGGTCGGCCAGCTTCTGGGCCAGATCGATCTCGTGCAGCGACAGCACCACGGCGAGGTTCTTCTCCCGGGCCATGCCGCGCAGAATGCTCAGAAGCTCCAGCTTGTGGCGAATGTCCAGAAAGGACGTGGGCTCGTCCAGCACCAGCACCTCCGGCTCCTGACACAGGGCGCGGGCCAGCAGAATGCGCTGGCGCTGGCCGTCGGAGATGGCGCCGAAGTCCCGGTCGCCCAGCTCCACGGCGTGCACCGCCGCCATGGCCGCGGTGACCTTCTCCTCGTCCTCATGGCTGAGCAGGCCCATGCGGCCGGTGTAGGGATAGCGCCCGGCGGCCACCACGTCGCGGCAGGTCATCATCTCCGGCTTCAGCCGGTCGGTGAGCACCACGGCCATCTGGGTGGCCAGCTTCCGCGCGGACAGGCTCCTGAGCTCCGCGCCGCCGATTTCGATCACGCCGGAGATGCGTTTGAGCTGCCGGGTGATGCTCTTGAGAATGGTGGACTTGCCCGCGCCGTTGGGACCGATGAGGGCGACGATCTCGCCCCGGCGCACGCTCAGCGCGATGTCGCGGATGAGGGGCACGCCGTCGTAGCCCACGCAGAGATTCCGGGTCTGAAGATAGTTTTCGACGTTCATGCCGCCCTTCCCTTCTGCCGCTTGAGCATCATGGCGATGACCACCGGCGCGCCGAACACCGACGTGACCGTGGAGATGTTCAGCTCGGTGGGCGCGAAGGCCGTGCGGGCGATGAGGTCGCACAGCATGCAGAACACCGCGCCGCTGAGGAACGTGGCCGGAATGACCACGATGGGCTTGGCCGTGTTCAGAAAGCGCTTGGTGAGATGGGGCACGGCGATGCCCACGAAGGAGATGGGGCCGGCGAAGGCCGTCACGCAGGCGGACAGCAGGCTGGACAGCACGATCAGCGCCGTGCGGAACACCTTGATGTTCACGCCCATGCTGCGGGCATAGCCCTCGCCCAGCTGATACGCGCCGATGGGCTTGGCCATGCCGAACACCGCCAGCACGCCCACGGCCACCATGGCCGAGGCCGCGCCCACGTTCTGCCAGGTCATGCCCGAAAAGCTGCCCTGCGACCAGCCGTGGAGGTTCACGATGTCCGACTCCCGGGCGAAGGTGATGACGAAATCCGTCACCGCCGAGCAGATGTAGCCGATCATGATGCCCGCCACCAGCAGCACCGCCATGTGCTTGAGCCGCCGGGACAGAATCAGAATGAAGCCCACGGACAGCAGCGAGCCGGCGAAGGCCGCCAGAATCAGCGCAAGGCCCGAAACCGAACCCAGCTTTTCCAGAAAGAAGATCATCGTCAGCGCCACGGTCATCTTCGCGCCGGAGGAAATGCCCAGCACGAAGGGGCCGGCAATGGGGTTGCTGAAGAAGGTCTGAAGCAGGAAGCCCGACACGGACAGCGCGCCGCCCAGCACCGCCGCCATCAGAATGCGCGGCAGGCGAATCTTCCAGATGATGTTCAGCTGAGTCGGGTCGCCGGATTTGGTGAAGATGATTTTCGCGATCTCGGTCACCGGAATGGGCACCGAGCCGATGTTGACGTTGAGCACCGTGATGGCGCAGAACGCCGCCGCCAGCAGCACGAACACCAGCTGGATGCGCGCGCGGCGGCGGAAGGTCTGCGCCCGATGCTCCCTCAAAGTCCTTTCGTCCATGAACGCTCTCCCGTCAGCTCAGCTTATACATGAAGGTGCAGCCGTCCGTCTCGCCGGTGAGCATGCGGTGCAGGTCGGCGATCTGGTCGCCCACGCTGTCGGTGGCCTGATACAGATACTTGCCGGTGCACCAGACATTGCCCTCCTTCACGGCCTTGAAGTCGGCGAAGAGGTCGCTCTTGGCCAGCAGCTCGTCCACGGAGGAAATGGGCGCGTCGATGGTGGCGTTGTAGACCAGATAGTCCGCGTCCAGCGCGGCGGCGTAGAACTGCTCCATGGTGATGGCCACGGTGGAGCGGTTGCTCTCGGGATCGGAGATGTCGTCGAAGATGTACTTTCCGCCGGCCAGCTCGATCATCTTGGGCACGTAGTCGCTGGACGCGCGCACCACCACCGAGCCCTCGGAATTGATGAAGAAGAAGGCCACGGTCTTTCCGGTGTTTTCAAAGCCCTCCAGATCGCGCACGATGGCCGCCTGCTTCTCGAACGCCGCCTCGGCCTCGTCCACGCGATCCAGCAGCACGCCGTAGAGCTTCATCCATTCGGAGCGGCCCAGCGGGTGGGATTCGCGGCTGGAGCTGTCCACCAGCACCGGGATGCCCAGCAGTTCGATCATCTCCTTGACCTTGGGGCTGTGGTAGATCATCGTGGATTCCACGGCGAGGTCGCAGCCCTCGCTGACCATCAGCTCGTAGTCCGGCTCGGAATACTTGCCGCCGAAGAGGATGTCGCCCTTCTCCATGGCGGTCACGGCGTTTTCCACATACCAGCCCGACTTGTCCACGCTGGACAGGCGCACGGAGCCGAGGCCGTCCACCGCGTCGATGAGCGCCATGGCCGACGTGGCCGCCAGATACATGCGGTCGATGGGTTTTTTCAGCACGCACACGTCGGCGCTCAGGCCGTCGGGCGCGTCCATTCCCTCGGGAACCAGCAGAAACGCGCCGCCGTCCACGATCTGAATCAGCGCGTAACCGCCCTCGTAAAAGTCCACGGTGAACTGGTCGGCGTATTCGACGGGCAGCTCGGATTCCCATGTCAGACCCGAAACCTCGGTCTGCGCCAGCGCGCAGCCCGCCGTCAGCATCAGCGCCAGAAGCGCGCAAAGCAGTTTTCTCAGCATGATTTTCTCCTCCGCGATATAGCAGCGCGGGGGAGCGGTCGGCTCCCCCTTGCTTATGGTTGGTTGTCGGTTATGCCGCTTCCACGGCCAGATCGGCCGCGGCCTGTTCATACAGCGCGTTGGCCGCGTCCTCGCAGTCCAGCAGCAGGCCGTAGACCTTGAGCCATTCCAGACGGCCCGCGTCGCTCTCCTCCATGCCGCTGAGATCCACGAAGGCGGGAATGCCCAGCATGCTCAGGCGATCGGCCACGTCCTTCAGCGTCTGGGCCTGTTCGTCGTCCAGTCCGGAGGGAACGGTCTCGTCCGTGCCCAGCACTCTGGAATCGGCGAAGGCCGCCGGCAGGATGGCCAGATCGCAGGCCTGCTTAAGCAGCACGGCGTACTCGGGATTTTCCGGCGCGCCCGCGACCTCCACCTCGCCGGAGGCCAGCCGCAGGGTCAGCGTCTCGACGTCGCAGCTCTGCGCGTCGAAGGCGGAAAGGGTGATTTTGTCCATCGCGCCGCTCATCGCCTCGTCGCCGATCAGCGTCAGCATGCTGTCGGAGGCCGCGTAGACGCTCTGAACCGGCATGCGCACGACCATGCAGTCCTCGTCCACGCCCACGGGCAGCTCCGCGCCCTCGGGGGCCAGCAGGTAGTCCGCCACGTTCTTCACGCGGATGACGGTGAAGCCGTCCTCGTAGTGATAGATTCCGAAGTTCTCGGCGTGGTCGTTGACCTCGGTGGAGACGTACTTCAGACCCATCACCTGCGGCGCGGCCTGCTCCTCGGCGGACTTTTCGCCCTCGGCCGCGGCGATGTAGATGTACAGCGTGTACTCGATCTCGTGATCCGCCGACATGGCCGTGGTCATGCCGAGAATGCGGTTGTTGGCGTTCAGCTTCACGGGAATCTCGAAGGTGGAGGTTCCGCCGCCGTGAGAGCCGTAGAGCTTCTGTCCATTGGCCTTGACGTAGCTGAACTTGTCGCTGCTGAAGACGATGGTCGCCTTTGCCTTGCCGCCGGAGACCGTCACCTTCGTGCAGGAGATGCTGGTTCTGCCCGTGCCGCCGGAATAGGAGAACTTGTCCGGGGTGTACACGCCGTCGGCCAGCGTGGTGGAGGAATCCACCCTGGAGGTGGAGCCGCTCAGATCCGATTCGGGAGCCTGCGTCGGCTCGGGCGTGGGCGTCGGCGTGGGAACGGGCGTGGGAGTGGGCTCCACGTCGCCGGTCTTGACCGCGGTGCCGGACTTGAAGGTCAGCGCGCGGTCGTACCACTTGTCGTTCTTCAGAGAGTGCGCCGCCACGGAAACGGGCGTATCCAGCGCCACGTCGGGCAGCTCGTAGGTGTACCTGCCGTCCGCATCCGCCTTGAAGGGAATATGCTTGGAAGCGTCGGCCTTCCCGGCTTCCTCCGCCGTGCCCAGGAACAGCTTGTCATAGCCCGTGCCGGACAGGGTGATGACGGCGGAATATTTACCGTTCTTCGCGATCAGCCTGCACGCCACCACGCGGAACATGCTTGCCGACGAATCCACGTCCATCGTGTACTCGCCGTCGGTCAGCGCGCCGGGAGCGGGCGCGGGCGTTGCGGAGGGCTCGGGCTCCACGGTCTTGGCCGCGGTGAGCTGGTCGGAAATGGCCAGATAGTACTGAGAGGCAGACCACGTGCCCTTCTTCGCGTCGCGCGGCACGAAGGAGATCACCGTGCCCAGCGCGGAGGCGGGCAGCGTGAAGTCGTAGCGATAGTACGCGTCCTTGTACTTGCCGGTCTCCTCCACGCGCTCGATGGCGGTCTTGTTTTCGTCGGAGACCCTGCCCAGATGGATGGCGTTCCAGCCGGTGCTGCGGTTCCAGACCGTCACCTTCAGCGTGTCTCCGGAGACGGTCACCTCGGTGTACAGCGCCTCGAAGGTGCCGTTATTCTGCACGCCCTTGTCGCCGCGATCCACATAGACCGCCGAGGGCGCGGTGTAGTCGCCGTCCGCGGGCTTCGCCGCCGCGGGCGTCTCGGGCAGCGCCGCCTCGGTGCAGGTGAAGGTCAGCTGCTCGTCGGTGTACCAGGTGCCGTCGGCCCTGCCGGGCACGAACTTCACCGGAGTGCCCAGACAGCTCTGGGGCAGCGTGAACACATAGCAGAATTTACCGTCGGCCATGGTCTGGCGCATATAATAGGGAGACTTGGTGTAGGTTCCCGTCAGGCCGATGAACACACGGTCGTAGTCGGCGCTGTCGCTGACGAGCGCGACCTTCAGCAGGTCGCCCTCCTTCGCGGCGGAAACGCTCACCACGCGGAACTGACCCGCGGGCACGTCCTCGGGCAGCGCGGGCACCTCGGAGGGATCGCTGGTGGTCAGCACGTCCTTGCGGAAGTCGAACCACTGGCCCCTGGCGTTGCCGGCCACCAGCGGGATGTACACGCCGGTCACCAGCTGCTCGGGCTTCACGGTCAGGCGATAGAAGCCCTGTCCGCCGGAGGTCTTCTTCATGACCATCGCGGCGGTGGCCGCGTCGGCCAGCTCGCCGACATACATGCGGTCGTAGTTTGCGTCGTCGGACAGCACCGTCACCTCGTAGGAACCGTCCGCCTGCTTCACCACGTAGACCGCCTTGGCCTCGAACATCGGCGCGGCGGGCGTTTCGGTGGGCGCGGGAGTGGGCTCGCCAGCCTTCTCGATGTCCGCCGGGAAGATCAGCTTGTACTGATTCTTGGAATACCAGGTGCCGTCGGGCTTGCCGGGCACGAAGTCGGTGGTGGTTCCCAGCAGCGCCTCGTCCAGCTCAAAGGTGAAGTCATAGCCGCCGGTGGCGTTGGCCGTGCCCTGGATGGGATTGGGGTAGTTGGCTTCGTCGTTCTTGGAGCCGAGATAGATCTTGTCGTAGGTTCCCTTGGAGGTGGAGAGCGTCACGTAGATCTTGCCGTCCACCACCTTGGCGGACTGGGACGTGATCTTGAACATGGAGTAGCTGCTCTCCACGTTGATGGTGTAGTCGCCGTCCTCGCGGCCCGCGGGCGTTTCGGTGGGAGTGGGCGTGGGCTGCACCTTCGTCAGGGTCTTGAGCAGGGTGATGTGGTACGCCTTCTTCGACCAGGTTCCCTTGGAGCTGCTGCAGCCCACGAACTCGATGGTCTTGCCCAGCTGCTCCTCCTGCACCTCGAAGGTGAAGTTATAGCCCTTTTTGCCGTTGTCCACGCCCTCGACGATGCGATCCGCCGCAGCCTCGTCCACCGGCGCGGAGCCCAGATACAGCTTGGAGTAGCTGGCCTTCTTCTGGGTACTCGTCGGCTCGGTCACGATGGTCACCATGATCTTGCCGTTCACCACTTTGACGCTCGTGGCCGTGATGTTCAGCATCTTGAGATCGCTGGTCACGCCCGCGTCCGGCGTGTACTCGCCGTCCTCCCGCGCCGCGGGAGTGGGCGCGGGCGTGGGCTGCACCTTCGTCAGGGTCTTGGGCAGGGTGATATGGTACGCCTTCTTCGACCACGTTCCCTTGGAGCTGCTGCAGCCCACAAACTCGATGGTCTTGCCCAGCTGCTCCTCCTTCACCTCGAAGGTGAAGTTATAGCCTTTCTTGCCGTTGTCCACGCCCTCGACGATGCGATCCGTCGCAGCCTCGTCCACCGGCGCGGAGCCCAGATACAGTTTGGAGTAGCTGGCCTGCTTCTGCGTGCTCGTCGGCTCCGTCACGATGGTCACCATGATCTTGCCGTTCACCACTTTGACGCTCGTCGCCGTGATGTTCAGCATCTTAAGATTGCTCGTCACACCCGTGTCCGGCGTGTAGTCGCCGTCCTCACGCGCGGGGGCTTCCGTAGCCGCGGGCGCGGGCGTGGCTTCAGGCTCGGCCAGCGTGATGGTGATCTTGTATTCGATCTCATGCGCCTCTTCCATGGCCGTGGTCATGCCGATGATGGTGTTCTCCACGTTGAGATCCACCGGGAACTCGAACCTGGAGCCGTTCTCGTCCGCGCTCAGCACGTTGTACTGCTCCCCGTTGGCCTTGACGTAGCCGTACTTGCTGCTGGAGAACACGATGGTCGCCGCGGCCTTGCCGTCGATGACCTTCACCTTTTCGCAGGTGATCTTCGTCTTGCCCGTGCCGCCGGAGAAGGAGAAGTTCTCGGGCGTGTACTCGCCGTCCGCCAGCGTCGTGGACGCGTCCACCTTCTCGGTGGTTCCGTTCAGCGCCTCCCCGGCGGTCAGCAGCGCCGGCGCGTTCTCGACGGGCGCTTCGGGCGCAGCGGTCTCCGTCGTCTCGGGCGCGGCGGTCTCCGTCGTCTCCGGCGCGGCGGTTCCCGTCGCCTCGGGCGCGGCGGTCTTCGTCGCCTCGGGCGCGGGCGCTTCGGCCTTCTTCGTCTCAGGCGCGTTCGTCTCCGGAATCGCCTGGATCTCCTCCGTTGCCAGCGGCACAATCGTCTCTACGGGAACGATCGTCTCCACCGGCTCCGCGAGCGCGGGCAGCGCGCTCAGCGCCATGCACAGCGCCATCAGCACTGCGACAAAACGTTGGAAGGTTCGGTTCATTCATTTCCTCCTGTTCTTCGGCGGAACCCCGGCCGCCGACGTCCCACGCCCGCCGTCTGCGGACAGACAAAAGGGCGCCTGCTTCCGCAAGCGCCCCAAAAAACCGATTTGGCTCGGCTGAAGCAGGGTGCTTTCCTCGGAAGCAATGCCACAATGCCCTCCAGCAGGTTTCCTGGCTCGCGGATCGGCAATGGCCGCGCCTTCTCACGCCCGGGCGGACGCAATGGACAAAATGCGGCTTCTCTCCCCGCTCACAGTGACCGGATCGCTCGGGATTTTCACCCGATTCCCTTTTATTCGCGCGCATCCGACGATTCGCGCGGCACTGGCGGCATTTATTCAATTCGCGTTTATTATATCCGCGCAGTCAATAAATGTCAATGGATATATGTAATCAATTTATCAAGCGCTAACGTTAAGTTTATCAACGCGTTCTTCTCGGAAAGATGCTTGCCATCCGGGCGGGCGATGGAGTACAATATAATATGGAAAAGAATCCGCGCAAGGGGGAATGACCATGGACGGCGCGCTGCGTCTGGACAAGCTGCTGGGACTGGCGGGCGTCGCCCGCAGCGAGGCGAAAAAGCGCATCGCCGCGGGGCGGGTAACCGTGGACGGGCAGGTTCGGCGGGATCCCGGGTTCAAGGCCCGGCCGGAGCAGGTCGCGCTGGACGGCGCGCCGCTTCAGGCGGAAACCGAGATCTATCTGATGCTCAACAAGCCCGCGGGCGTGGTGACGGCCACAGAGGACAAGCGCCTGCCCACGGTGGTCTCGCTGCTGCCGGAGAAGTACGCCCGGAGGAAGATCGGCCCGGTGGGCCGGCTGGATCGGGACGTGACCGGGCTGGTGCTGCTGACCACCGACGGCGAGCTGGCTCACCGGCTGATCTCGCCGAAATGGAAGGCGGAGAAGCGCTATCGCGCCGTGTGTGAGGGCATGCTGACGGCCGCGGACGCAGAGGCGTTTGCGCAGGGGATCGCCCTCAGCGATTTCACCGCGCGCCCGGCGGGCATGGACATCCTCGAAGCGGCGCAGGAGCAGTCCGTCGCCGACGTGACGCTGACCGAGGGCAAGTTCCATCAGGTCAAGCGCATGTTCGCCGCCGTGGGCCATCCGCTGACGGCGCTGAAGCGGCTGGAGATCGGCGGCGTGAGGCTGGACGAAGCGCTGGCCGAGGGCGAGTTCCGCCCGCTGACGGAAGCGGAGCTGAAGCATCTGAAGAAAATCACCGACCTGGAGGATTAAAATATGAACGAATTCTACTATTCCGCGGAGCCGACCTCGGCCCATGCCGAGCGGGAAATCGAGATCGAGGCGCTGGGCGTGAGGTCGCGCTGTCTGACCGACGCGGGCGTGTTCTCCCGGGACGGGCTGGACACGGGCACGCGCGCCATGCTGGAGGCGCTGCCGGAGCTACACGGCCGGGTGCTGGATCTGGGCTGCGGCTGGGGCCCGGTGGGCGTGACGCTGGCGCGGAAATACCCCGAATGCGAAATCGTGATGACGGATGTGAACCATCGGGCGGTGGAGCTGAGCCGACGCAATCTGGCGCGCAACGGCGCGAAGGCCGAGGTGGTTCAGGGCGACGGCTTCGAGAACGTGACCGGCATGTTCGACTTCATACTGACCAATCCGCCCATCCGCGCGGGCAAGGCGGTGATCTATCGGCTGTTCGCCGAGGCGAAGGAGCATCTGACCGACGACGGCGCGCTGATTCTCGTCATCCGAAAGCAGCAGGGTGCGGCCTCGGCCCAGAAATATCTCCAGACCCTCTTCCCCACCGTCACCCTCCTGGACCGCACCGCCGGCTTCCACACCCTGGCGTGCCTGTGCACGCTGACAACTGCTGACGCGCAGTAGCCGACGCGGGCTGCGCGCCGGTGGTCGGCGCTTGCCCGCTGCGGTACGTTCCTGGGGTAAGGTTACTTCGAAGCGACGGCGCTGCGCCATTGTGGTAATGGCTTGCGCCTGCGTTCGGGTTTGCAGCGCCCCTCGTCCGAAGAGGCGGCAGCAAAAGGAAGGTTCTTAGGAAACTCAGTTTCCTAAGCGGGTGCGGGCAGCGCCCGCCGTGGCTTTGCTCGTTCGACGATGAAAATCGTGCATGAATGCTCCGCGAGAGCATCTATAAATCACAGAGTCTTCAGCCTTTCCGCCATCGCTCCGCTCGTAACCCCAGCCCGCCCGAACCAAAAATCAAGAGGCGCACAAACGCCTCTTTTTCTGTCCACGCTCCGCGGACGCAGTCGGGCGGGCCGCTAACTTCCGAGCGAATTTCCATGGTGCGGCGGCAAAATTGAACGCCCTGCAGGCGTTCAATGCGCCGACGTGCCATGGAAACAGCCGGAACGGCGGCCTGAGGCCACGCGCAACTGCTGACGCGCAGAGAACGACGCGGTCTGCGCCGTTGTGGTCGCGGCTTGACCGCTGCGATACGTTTCTGGTGCTGGCGAAGTTCGAATTGACGGCGCTGCGCCGCGATGGTCGCGGCTTGCGCCTATGCTCCGAGACGGAACGATGGTTCATCCGAAGAGGCGGCAGCAAAAGGGCAGGCTGAGCCTGCACCCAACTGCTGACGCGCAGAAATCGACGCGGTCTGCGCCGCCGTGGTGGCTTTATCGAATTTCCAACGGCAGGCCCTTTCCTCGCACAATGGCACTTTGACTCCAGTCCGAGCGCCATTTTTCCTGCCTCTCATTTTTCTTTCTCCGCCGCCCGCTCAGGATGGCGGACAGCCGCGCCGCAGGGTTCCAGCCCTTTGCCGACTCTCATTCCTCCGCCATCCTCTCGGGATGGCTGGCCATCCGGTCGGCCTCGGTGATCGGGCGCAGCACCCGGCAGGGATTGCCCGCGGCCAGACTGTCGGCGGGAATGTCCCGCGTCACCACCGAGCCCGCGCCGACGACGCAGCCCGGGCCGATGGTCACGCCCGGCAGCACCGTCACGCCGCCGCCCAGCCAGCAGTTGTCGCCGATGACCACCGGCGCGCTGTACTCCAGATTGGTCACCGCGCCGGTCTTTTCGCTGAAAAAGGCGTTCCGATCCTGCCAGCAGAGGGGATGGATGGGCGTGAGGATGGAGCAGTTCGGCCCGATGAACACATTCTCGCCGATGGTCACTCGATTTTCGTCCAGCACCACAAAGTTGAAATTGGCATAGGAGCCCCTGCCCATGCGGATGTGCGCGCCGAAATCGAACTGAATCGGCCCCTGCAGATACACGCCCTCGCCGCGGTCGGGCATCAGCTCGTCCAGAATCGCCGCGCGGCCCGCTTCGTCGGACTCGGGCAGCTGATTGTACTTCAGGCACAGCTCGTGCGCCCGGCGGCGCGCCTCGGGCACGCCCTCGCAGAAGGGGTCGTACAGCTTTCCCGCAAACATCTTCTCGGGCAACACCGCACAATTCGGCGGCGCGTCTGGCTCTGTCTTTTCCGCCATCTGCGGCATGCAGATTCCTCGATTACCCTCCAGTAAACCTTCGGATTCTGCATTTGCATCTGACGAAAAATCCATTCGCCGGCCAACCGCCTCATTTGTGCGGTGTTCCCCTCGGTTTCCGTCATGGCAAATTCCTCCAGTCTATTCGAACAGCGAGGCCATCTCCTCCCGGGAGATCAGCACCGCCCGGGGCTTCGCGCCGTCGGCCTCGGAGACGATGCCCCGCTGCTCCATTTCGTCGATGAGCCGCCCCGCGCGGGCGTAGCCCACGCGCATTCTCCGCTGGAGCATGGACACCGAGGCCTGTCCGGCCTCCACCACGATCTCCACCGCCTCGGGCAGGCGCGGGTCGTATTCCTCGGAGTATTCCTCCTTCTCCGCGTCGGTGCGGGCGGCGTTGTCCATCTGCTCCATCATGTCCGCGTCGTAGGCCGTGGCCGAGCGCTCCTTGATGTAGGACACCACGGCGTGCACCTCCTCGTCGCTGACCCACGCGCCCTGCACGCGCATGGGCTTGTTGATGCCCGAGGGCACGAACAGCATGTCGCCGTTGCCCAGCAGCTTCTCCGCGCCGCCGTGGTCGATCATGGTTCGGCTGTCGATCTGCGAGGCCACGGAGAAGGCGATTCTCGTGGGAATATTGGCCTTGATGATGCCCGTGATGACGTTCACCGACGGGCGCTGGGTGGCGATGACCAGATGCATGCCCGCCGCGCGCGCCAGCTGGGCCAGACGGCAGATGCTGTCCTCCACCTCGCCCGGCGCGACCATCATCAGGTCGGCCAGCTCGTCGATGATGATGACCATCTGGGGCATGGGCTTCTCGCCGTCGCGAAGCTCCTTGTTGTAGCCCTTGATGTCGCGCACGCCGCGCTCGGCGAAGCGCTTGTAGCGGCTGCCCATCTCCGCCACGGCCCAGTCCAGCGCGCCGGAGGCCTTCTTGCAGTCCGTCACCACCGGGCAGACCAGATGGGGAATGTCGTTGTAGATGGACAGCTCCACCACCTTGGGGTCGATCAGTATCAGCCGCACCTCGTCCGGCGTGGCGCGGAAGAGTATGGACGTGATGATGGAGTTGATGCACACGGATTTGCCGGAGCCCGTCTGTCCCGCGATGAGCACGTGGGGCATTTTGGCGATGTCGGCCACGATGTAGCGCCCGGAATTGTCCTTGCCCAGACCCACGGCCACCTTGCTGACGCTCTTTCGCGCCTCGGGGGACTCCAGCACGTCCCGCAGACGCACCATCTCCACCTTTTCGTTGGGAATCTCCACGCCCACGGCGGCCTTGCCGGGAATGGGCGCCTCAATGCGCACGGACATGGCCGCCAGCCGCATGGCGATGTCGTCGGAAAGCGACGTGATGCGGCTGACCTTCACGCCCGGCGCGGGCTGAAGCTCGAACCGCGTGACCGCCGGGCCGTGGGCGATGCCGGTGAGCTTGGTCTCAATGCCGAACTGCTGCAGCGTCTGCACCAGCATGCCCGCCTTCTCCATGTCCCCGTCGTGATGGTTCTCCGCCGTGCGCTCGCCCTCGGCCAGCAGGTCGATGGGCGGATAGTAGTATTCGTCCTCGTCCGATTCCGCCGCCGGCACGGGCCGCTTCAGCTTGCCCAGCGGCTTCTTCGGCGCGGGCGCGCTGAAGGGCGCGTCGTCGCCGCTGAGCACGTCGGACTTCTCCGGCTCGATGGTCAGATCGTCGTCCATGCGCAGCTGCATGTCCTTCGCCTTCGCCCTTCGCAGCGCCTCCACCGATTCGGATGTATCGGGTTTGTAGCCGCGCGGGCTTTTATTGCGCGCAAGGCCCTCTCTGGAGCCCTCCGCGGCCCCGCAGAGCGCGTCGTCCGGGCCGGACGAGTTTCTGTTTGTTTTGAGCTTTGAGCCGCTCTGAGGGGCTTTTCCGCGCTTTGTGCGGGAAATGGCCGAATCAAAGGGATCCTCCGGCTCGGGAAGGTCGAAATCGTCGTCATAGGCGTCGAAGTCGTCGTCCATGGCCGCCCTGCCCCGGCGGGGAAGCTCCTCGTCCTCCGGGCCGGATTTGCGGCGGGCGAAGGGAGAACTTCCGCGGGAAGAACCTCTGCGGCGTTCGGAGGTCTCGCCGTCGAAAGCGTCGTCGGAGAAATCATCATCGCTTACGCCGCTCTTGCCGCACCGGGAGCGGCCGTCGGTCTCGTCGAAATCACCGCCCTTGCCGCGGTTTGCGGACGCAATGCCGTCGGAGAAATCATCCTCTTCGAAGGGCACGCCGTCGTTCAGACCGCCCTTGTTTCGGCGGGAGCTCTTGCCGGGTCGTGCGGACGCGCCGTCGGCGGAAAAGCCGCCGTCGGAGGGCGCATTCTCGCCCTTCCCGCGATTCGCGCCGCTCTCGTCGAAATCGGCTGCGCCCTTCCGGTTCCTGCCGCGGGCAGCCGGTTCAGTCTCGCGGCCCATGCTCAGGTCGTCTTCCATGCCACAGGTGGACTTGCCCCGGCGGGCGTCGCCGTTTGCGTCGAAGCGCTCGCTCTCCCGGCGCGCGCCGGCGGGAATGGCCCGGGGTTTCCGACCCTTGGCGAAGGGATCCTCCATGGCGGCGTAGGGCTCGTCCGAGCCGGAGCGGCGCGGACGTCTCTCCACGGCGCGGGGGAGGGGCGTCTCGTCAAATTCGAACATCTGTTCGTTCTCTCGCTCCGCGCGGCGCTGCTCCGAGCGATGACGCGCCCGGCTCGCGCCGTCGCGCAGCGCGCGCAGAATCTGCCCCGCGCGGCCCGTGGCCGTCAGGCACAGCAGCGCCAGCAGCAGCGTGGTCAGCAGTCCGCCCCATTTGCCCAGCGTCTGCGACAGCGGCCACGCCAGCAGCGCGCCCAGCGCGCCGCCGCCCTCGCCAAAGCCATAGGACTTGCTGACGAAGTTGGCGAAGCCCGAGATGGCCATGCCCGTCTCCCGAACCACGCGCTCCACGAAGAACAGCTGCACCGCCGCCAGCAGAAGCTCGAACAGCAGGCCGCTGACCGCGCTCTTCCAGATGGGCCGTCCCTTTCCGGCGGCGGACAGCGCCGTCAGCGTGGCGATCCACCCCAGAAACAGCGGAATCACCACCGCCATATGGCCGGCCAGCCCCGTCAGCACGCCGCGGATGGCGGCCATCGCCGTGCCCGACTGGGGCGGCGCAACGGCGATATACGCCAGCAGCAGGGCGATTCCATAGAGCGCCACGGCGCACAGCACCTTCGTCAGGCGGTTGGAGCCGGCGTTTTCCTCATAGACCGGCGGGTTCGCGTTTCGTTTGGCCATGTTTTCCTCCAAAAAGGGCATATATTTCCAGTATTTCTGATTATAGCCCGCCGCGGCCGCAAATTGCAACCGAAACCCCGACGGGCTCAATTTTGTCCAAATAAGATCGCGTTTTTGCCCAAAAGAAAAGGACGAAGCGATTGCTCCGTTCTCTTAATCCGGTAAAAACCCCGAGAGAGCTCGAGAGGGCTGCGGCCCTCTCGAATTGAAATCGTGCCCAGCGACATGCGCGGTGGGCACGGGAAAATTTTTCTGGAGGGAAATCCCATTTCCCGGAAGAAAAATTTTTACCTTGCAGTTTCCGCGCCCGAAAATCCGAAGGATTTTAGCGGAAACTGGAGGGGGTGGCAGCGGAGGGGGAGCTTGCTCCCCCTTTGCCCTATTCCGCCTGTCCCGCCAGATACAGCTCCTTGTAGAAGCCGTTCTGTTTCAGCAGCTCCTCGTGGCTGCCCTGCTCGATGACCCTGCCGTCGCGCATGACGAGAATCACGTCGGCGCTGCGGATGGTGGACAGGCGATGGGCGACGATGAAGCTGGTGCGGCCCTGCATCATCCGGGCGAAGGCCGACTGAATCTTCAGCTCGGTGCGCGTGTCGATGGACGACGTGGCCTCGTCGAGAATCAGCATCGGCGGCAGGCACAGCATCACGCGGGCGATGCACAGCAGCTGCTTCTGGCCCTGGGACAGCATGCCGCCGTCCTCGCCGATGACCGTGTCGTAGCCGTCGGGCAGGCGCAGGATGAACGAATGGGCGTGGGCGGCCTTCGCGGCCTCGACGATTTCGTCCTCGGACGCGTCGGGCCGGCCCATGGCGATGTTCTCGCGGATGGTGCCCGCCTTGAGCCACGTCTCCTGAAGCACCATGCCGTAGGACGAGCGCAGGCTCCGGCGGGTGATCTGACGCACGTCCTCGCCTTCCACCGAGACCGAGCCCGCGTCCACGTCGTAAAAGCGCATCAGCAGGTTGATCAGCGTGGTCTTGCCGCAGCCGGTGGGGCCGACGATGGCCACGCGCTGGCCGGGATGGACGGACAGGTTGAAGTTCTCGATGAGCTTCTTCTCCGGCACATAGGAGAAGCATACGTCCTTCAGCGCCACCGTTCCGCGCACATTTTCCAGCGTCACGGCGTTTTCCGGCTCGGGCGGCTGGGCGGGCGCGTCGATGAGCTCCAGCAGCCGCGCCGCGCAGGCGATGGCATTTTGAAGCTCCGTCACCACGCCGGAGATCTCGTTAAAGGGCTTGGTGTACTGGTTGGCGTAGCTCAGAAAGCAGGTCAGCGAGCCCACGGTCATGCCGCCGGACAGCGCCGCCAGCGCGCCGGTCAGGCCCACGCCCACGTAGACCACGGCGTTGACGAAGCGCGTGGCCGGATTGGTGATGGACGAAAAGAACGTGGCGCGCAGCGAGCATTTCTCGAGCCGGCCGTTGATCTCGTCGAATTCCCGGAGGGATTTCTCCTCCCGGCCGTAGGCCTTGACCACCTTCGCGCCGCCGATGTGCTCGTCGATGTAGGCGGTCAGCTCGCCCCGGGTCTTGGACTGAAGCAGGAACATGTCGTGGGTGCGCCGGGCGATGAACCGCGCCACGAACAGCGACAGCGGCGTGATGACCACCACCACCGCGGCGATGGGCGCGCTCTTTGCGAACATGAAGCCCAGCGTGCCTAAGATGGTGGCCGCGCCGGTGAACAGCTGAGTAAAGCCCATCAGCAGACCGTCGGCGAAGGCGTCCGCGTCGGCGATGACGCGGCTGACGATCTCGCCGTGGGGATGGCTGTCCAGATAGGACAGCGGCAGCGACTCGATTTTTTTGAGCGCCTGCTCGCGCAGATCCCGCACCACCGAGAAGGTCACGCGGTTGTTGGCCTCGTTCATCAGCCACTGGATCAGGCTGGCCGCGCCGGCGCAGAGGAGAATCCGCGTCAGGATGGGCAGCATGGCGTCGAAATGCACGCCCGTGTCGGCGATCTGGTCGATGGCCTCGCCCGCCAGCACGGGAATCAGCAGCGTCAGCGCCACCGAGACGATGGCCAGCGCGAAGGACGCGAACACCGGAGCCTTGTAGCGCCCGATGGCGCTCAGCACCCGTCGAAGGGTGCCTGTGTTCTGCTTCTTCATGCGCTCGCCTCCCCGCCGTACTGCGATTCGTAGATTTCCCGGTAGACCGGGCAGCTCTCCAGCAGTTCCTCGTGGGTGCCGCTGCCGACCAGTTTTCCGTCGTCCATGACCAGAATGCGGTCGGCCTGACGGATGGACGCGGTGCGCTGGGACACGATGAACACCGTGGGCCGGCTGTCCATCTCGCGGATGGCCGCGCGCAGCCGCCGGTCGGTGGCCTGATCCAGCGCCGACGCGCTGTCGTCCAGTACCAGAATTTCCGGATTGCGCACCAGCGCCCGGGCGATGGTCAGGCGCTGGCGCTGTCCGCCGGACAGGTTGCGGCCGTTCTGCTCGATTTCCGCGTCCAGTCCGCCCTTGGCGGCGAGCACGTCGTCGGCCTGGGCGATGTGCGCGGCCTTCAGCAGCTCCTCGTCCGTGGCGTCCTCCCTGCCCCAGCGCAGGTTGTCGCGGATGGTGCCCTGGAAGAGCACGGCCCGCTGGAGCACGAAGCCCACGCGGGAACGCAGATCGGCCTCGTTCCACTGGCGCACGTCCAGCCCGTTGACAGAGACGCTGCCCGAGGTCGCGTCGTAGAAGCGGTCGATGAGTCCCACCACGCTGGTCTTGCCCGAGCCGGTGCCGCCGATGACGCCGATGGTCTCGCCCTTGAGCGCCGTGAAGCTCACGTCGGAGAGCGTCTCCGCGCCCGCGCCCCTGTAGCGCAGGGATACGTGGTCGAAGCGCACCGCCTCGTCGCACTGGATGGCGGGCGCGGTGGTCTCGGGCGAGGTCATGTCGCTGGTGAGGTTCAGCGCGTCCTCGATGCGCTTCCAGCTGGCCAGACCCTTGTTCATGGTCACGATCAGGTTCGCCAGCTTGATCAGCTCCACCAATATCTGGGACATGTAATTGTACAGCGCCACCACCTGACCGGCGGACAGCACGCCGTTGTCCACGCGCACCGCGCCGGTGTAGATCAGCCACGCGATGGCGGCGTTGATGAGCAGGAACGTCGCCGGGTTCATCAGGCCGGAGACGCGGCCCGCCCGGCGCTGACGGCGGTTCAGCTCGCGGTTCTTGTCCACGAACTCGGCGTACTGCCGGTCCTCGTTGCAGAACGCGCGGATGACGCGCGCGCCCTCCAGGTTCTCCCGCGTCGCGCCCAGCACGCGCTCCAGCGCCGCCTGCACGCCGCGCATCATGGGAATGTTCACCGCCATGATGCCGAACACCACCGCCGCCAGCGCCGCGATGGCGAACACGAAGATCAGCGCGCATTTCACGTCGATGGTGAAGGCCATGACCATCGCGCCGAACACCACGAAGGGCGAGCGCAGGAACAGGCGCAGCGTCATGTTCACGCCGGTCTGCGCCTGGTTGACGTCGCTGGTCAGGCGGGTAATCATCGTGGAAACGCCCATCTCGTCCATGTTGGAGAAGGACAGGCTCTCCAGCCGCTCGAACAGCACGTGGCGCACGCCGGTGGCGAAGCCCGTGGCCGCCCTGGCCGAGAAGTACTGCGCCGTGATGGAGCTGACCAGACCCACCGCCGCCAGCGCCGCCAGCACCAGCGCCATGCGGAGGATGAACGGCCTGTCGCCCATGCCGATGCCGCGGTCGATGATGGCCGCCATCACCAGCGGCACCAGCAGCTCGAAGGACGCCTCCAGCATCTTGAACAGCGGCGCGAGCACGCACTCCCGGCGGTAGTTCTTCAGATACCGCATCAGACTCTTCATGCTTTTTCCTCCGTGTGTTTTTCGGGAACGAAGCCTTCGAAAATGGGCATCTCGCCCCGGCTCAGGCAGGAATCACAGGTTTTCTCGTCGCGCACCGTCCACGCCGCCAGCGGCGTGTGGAACAGCGAACGCTGCACCCGCGGCGCGGCGAAATGATCGCAGGACACCTCGTAGGCCACGAAGTCCGGCCGGGCGAGAAAGTTCAGCGCCAGCACCGACAGCAGCCACGCCGCGCCGCGCCCCAGCGTCGCCAGATAGCACGCCGCCGGGCCCACCAGCTGACCGCGGATCATCTCCGGCGCGTTCTTTCTGAACCATCGGAGGATCAGCGGATGGAAGGATTCGACGATATATCTGCCCGGGTAATTGCGCAGCATCTCCGCCGTGCCCGCGCAGAGGGCGGCGTTGCGCCGGCCGGCCTTCAGCTCCACCAGCAGCGGAACCCGGCCGTTTACGTGCGCGAGCACCTCGTCGAAGCCGGGAATCCGCCCGCCGTCGGGCAGCGGAATGTCCTTCAGCTCCGCCCAGTCCACCTCGTCCACCCGGCGGGGGTCGCCGGTCATGCGCCTGAGGTCGTCGTCGTGGAATACCACGATTTTGCCGTCCTTGGTGAACTGCACGTCCAGCTCGATGCCGAACCCGGCGTCGGCGGCGCGCTCAAAGGCGGCGAGGGTGTTCTCCGCCGCGCCGCGCCCGTGCAGCCCGCGATGGGCGAAGGGCGTGCCGCGCCAGCCGTCGGCCCGGTTCCGGGACGGCGAAGGCGCGATCAGAAACAGAATCAGCAGCAGTATGCAGCAGAGAATCAGCAGAATCAGAGACATGTTTTTTCACCTTCGATTGGATAAAAATCAGTCCGCCGCGTCGAAGTGCTCCAGCACGCTCTTCGCCGCCTCCGGACGGCTGTCGCCGTGGCGGACGAACAGCATCGTGAAGAACGCCGCGCCGGTCATCGCCGCCGCGTAGGGGAACAGCGTGTGATACCCCACGTGCTCCAGCAGCCAGCCCGAGACAATGGGAGTCACGATCTGCGCCGCCATGGAGAAGGTGTAGTAGTAGCCGGTGTACTTGCCCACGTCGCCGCTCTGGCTGATCTCCACCGCCATGGGATAGGAATTGACGTTGATGGCCGCCCAGGCAAAGCCGATGAGCACGAACAGCGCGTACACCAGCGGCGAGAAGGTCTGCACCGTGCCCGCCAGCGCGAAGCACGCCGTCAGCACGCACACGCCCAGCAGAATCATTTTTTTGCGCCCGACCTTCGACGACAGCATGCCCACGGGGATATAGGAAACCACCGCGCCCGCCGTGGCGATCATCAGGCAGCTGGCCGCGCCGGACAGATCGCCCCATTTTCGGGTGAAGTACTTGGAATAGGCCGTGGTCACGGCGTTGTAGCCCATGTACCACAGCGCCACCGAGCAGAGAATCAGAATCAGGCTCGTCCTCAGCTCTCTGGGCAGTCTGCCGCCCGGGGCGGTCTCATCCTCCGCCTCCGGCGGCATCTCGGCGCGCAGCGCGCGCTCGCTGACCCGGCCGGCCACCAGAGCCACCGACAGCGCCATCAGCGCCGCCACCGCCGCGAAGGCGGGAAAGTAGTTCACCCGCGCGCCCTCGGCCGCCGCGGGCAGAAGGCGAATGACCGCCAGCGCGAACACGCCGCCCAGCGCGCCCATCAGATTGATGATGGCGTTGGCCTTGGAGCGCAGGGGCTTGGGGGTCACGTCGGGCATCAGCGCCACCGCCGGAGAGCGATAGCTGCCCATGGCCACCAGCAGCAGCAGCAGTACCGTGAAGAACGCCGGAAACCGGCCGGGCGCGTCCATGGCCGTCAGCACCAGCATCAGCGCCACCGCCGCGATGGTTCCGAACACGATAAACGGCATGCGCCGGCCCATCCGGGAATTGCATCGGTCGCTCAGCCGCCCGAACCAGGGCAGCAGGAACAGCGCCAGCACGTTGTCCAGCGCCATGATCTGACCCGCCCGCGCGTCGCCGATGCGGAACGTGTCCCGCAGAATCAGCGGAATCACCGTGTCGTACAGCTGCCAGAACGCGCAGATGGACAGAAACGCAAATCCGATCAGGACGGTTCGCCGGTTGTTCAGCTTCATAAATCATTCTCCTTCGTCGTCGGCGCTTGCCGCGCAGATGCTTCTATTATAACCCGCCGCGTGTTAAAAAGTAAGGCAACACCGCCCAATTCGGCGGCGCGTCTGGCTCTGTCTTTTCCGTCCTCTGCGGCATGCAGATTCCTCAATTACCCTCCAGTAAACCTTCGGAATTTGCATTTGCATCTGACGAAAAATCCATTCGCCGGCCAACCGCCTCATTTGTGCGGTGTTCCCTTAAATCGGCGGCATGAATATAACGGCCGCGGCTCGAAAAAAGCCGCGGCCGGGGAAACCGGTTTCACGTTCCCGTCTTCAGAAATCCCACGGGCAGGCCGTGCCACTGCAGCAGCGTCCAGCCCCTTTCGCCGTCCAGCTTGGGCTTTTCGCCGGAGAGGACGCGCCGGGCCAGCGCCTCGTCCACGTCCATGGTTCGCCGGGGCAGCAATCCCGCCGCCTTGGCCAGCGCGTGCATGGGCTGAATGTGGCTGCGGCCTACGCGCATCAGGCACAGCCCGGGCTTGATGACCTTCACGCCGTCCAGCTCCGGCGCGCCCGCGGGCAGCAGATGGACGTAATCCGCCTGCCGGATCAGCCTGCCGCCGCGCAGCGCCGGCGGCAGCTCGGCGATTTCGCCCTCCAACCGCGCAAGCAGCGGCTCCAGAGGTTCTTCAATTTTGCCGCGCCGGGCGGGACGCTCCCTTTTCGCCGGCCGCGGCTCGCCGCCCTTGCGCAGCCGCGCCACAAAGTGGCCGTCGCCCCGGACGCGATGGGGCCAGACGCGCAGCATGCCGCCCGAGGAGGGCCCGATTCCCGGCAGCGAAAATTCCTCCGGGAAAAATTCGAGATGGCGCGCCAGAAAGCCCTCGATAGAGCCCTCGTTTTCCAGCGCGTTGAACGTGCAGGTGGAGTAGACCAGCCGCCCGCCGGGGCGCACCATCCTCGCCGCCTCGTCGAGAATCTCCGCCTGCCGCCGCGCGCAGCCCTCCGGCGATCTGGGGCTCCATTCGTCTCGCGCCGCCGGCTCCCGGCGGAACATGCCCTCACCCGAGCAGGGCGCGTCCACCAGCACGCCGTCGAAATGCTCCGGCCATCGCCGCGCCAGCGCGTCGGGATAGGCGCTGACCACCACGCCGCTGCCGATGCCCAGCCTTTCGACGTTCTCGGCCAGAATCTTCGCCCGGCTGGGAACGGGTTCGTTGGAGACCAGCGCGCCCGCGCCGCCCATGGCGAAGGCGATCTGGCTGGTCTTGCCGCCCGGCGCGGCGCAGAGATCCAGAATTTTCTCTCCCGGCTGCGCGTCCAGCACCGAGGCCGAGACCATGGCGCTGGCCTCCTGCAAGTAGAACGCGCCCAGATCGTGCCCCAGCGACCGCCCGGGCCGCGCGCCGGGCTTCAGATAGCGCCCGTCCGCCGCCCATGGCACCTCGCCGTCGACAAACTCCGCCGCGAAGGGCGACATGTCGCCTCGAAGGCGGTTCAGCCGCAGCGCCAGCGCCGGCGGCTCGTCCAGCGCGCGCAGAAACGCGTCCAGCTCGCCGCCCAGCAGCGGGCGCACCTCGTCGATAAATTCCTGTGGAAGCATGCTTCTCTCCTGCACTGTTTTGATGGAAGCATTATACCACTTTTCCGAACAATCCTCAAGAAGAGATTTTGTTTTGTCCAAGTTTCTTCCTATTATATAAGATAATTTCCAGCGGAACGCTTCGCAGCCATGCGTCCAGCTTTGAAAGGGGATTGTTCGGTTTTATTCCCGCCGCCGCGTCCGTCACCGGCAGATAGCCGCACGCGCCGAGGTCGCTCTGGCTCTCGTCCTCCAACAGAAGCTCAATGAATTCCATCGCCAGCGCCTCGCGCTCGTCGCCGCTGCGCACCGCGCCGCAGAAGAGCACCCGGTCGGTGAACGCCCGCGCGCCGGTGCACTGCGCCGCCCAGTCCGGCCCGCGCCCCGCGTCGCTCAGCCGCTGCAGCCGCGCCAGTTCCTCATAGGAAACGGGCAGCGCCGCGGCCTCTCCGTTTAAGAATCGCTCGAACGCGTCGGCGCCTGCGGCGAGGCTTTCCGGCAGCCGGCAGGGAACCGTCTCCATGGGCGGCTCCGTGGCCGAGGCCCCGTCCAGCCCAAGATCCAGCCCCGGCAGCGCGACGTCGCGCGCTTCCGCCGCCACGCCCGAGGCCAGCGCCGCCAGCGCGCGGCTGAAGCATCGCCCGGGCTCGTCCAACGGAAGCGCCACCGCCGCGCCGGTCATGTCCTCGGAAATCCCGTCGATCAGACTGCGATTGATCGCCCAGAGATAGCCGCTCACCGCGACGGGCGCGGCGCATCCATCGGCGATCTCGCGGAAATCCTCTCTCAAAGGAAGCTCCGTCGGCGCGGCCAGCCGCGAGCAATCCACCTGCGCCGTCGGGCCGAACACCGCCAGCTCCGGCGGCCGCGCGCCGTCGCCCGACAGGTCGTCCAGCGCGCCGGACACGGGCTGCACCTGCACGTACACGCCGCTGTGCCGCTTTTCGAACCGCGCGCCGCAGCGATTGAGCCATCCCACCGCCGCCGACGCGCTCTCGTCCACCCACACGCGCAGCACGCCGCTCCATCCGGCGTACTTTTCCTCGATCAGCGGCCGCGTGTCCACCGGCAGCCGCCGCCCCGCCCATAGCGCGCCGAAAATCGCCGCCGCCAGCAGCAGAACGCACGTCCAACGCCCCCATCGACGCATCCAAATCCCTCCAAACGCCCCATTTTATGGGCTTTTCGGCCCTCCAATCACTTTTTTTCAAAAAAAGTGAAAAAAGGGGTTGACAAGGCATGAAAAAGCTGGTATAATTCTCAATGTTGTCGCGAGAAACGACAGCGGCGATCCTTGAAAACGATACAGAGAGAAATC
>ERZ780195.480-NODE-480-length-39937-cov-12.815255_pt1 | contig 39937 bp, 31 predicted proteins | sample MGYA00511017_ERZ780195 | MGnify/ENA primary metagenome ERZ780195 (study PRJEB29588, sample SAMEA2159974) | human gut metagenome | biome: human gut; feature: human-associated habitat; material: faeces | place: Denmark | collected 2008/2010 ...
TGGACGTAATCCAGCGAGAACACCCGCTCCTCCCGGTCCTGAATGAAGCCCACGTTCGCGGCCACGCCGTTCATGAGACAGTTCTCAATGTCCTCGGCGCTCTCGTAGCCCTTGTCGGCGATGACGTTCACCGATTCCAGCCCCAGATTCTTTCGGCACATTTCCACGCTCTCGAAGATCTGTCCCCGGTCGCTGGGACTGTCTGTGACGTGGAAATCGGCGATCATGTGGCTGGACGCGTCCACCACGGTCTGGACGTTGTAGCAGGCCTTGATTCCGCCCTCCTTGGCGGGCATCATGGCGCACTCCGGGTCGGTGAAGGTCATGGCGCTTCGGCCGGAGCTCTCCAGCTCCTCAATGCACTTTTCATGAAAGGCAATTCGTTCCCGCAACGTCTGCGGGTCGGGCAGATGGTCTTTGTCCAGATCCAGCGCGAAGGGGTGGTCGATCCTGTCCTCATGAAGGTCGTTTTCGTCCATGCCGTCCAGAAACCGCTCCACCGCCTCCAGCTGCGCCCGGGCGTACTCCAGCTTCTTCCGGCTGAGCTCCACACTGGTGGACTGCTTCCGGCCGTTGGACGCGCGGATGGTCGTGCCGTCCAGACACAGCGTCTCGCCGTCCATGATCTTCATCTCCCGGCACGAGCGCGCGAAGACGACGAATATCCTTTTGAGCAGCTTCCGGTGCGCCATGCGGAAGTCCGCGATGGTTCGGAAGTCCGGCTGCAGCCGGTTCAGCAGAAACCACAGCTCCACGTTCCGCCCGCATTCCCGCATGAGTCGCCGGGACGAGCGGATTTTGTTCATGTATCCGTAGAGATACAGCTTCAGCAGGTCGCTGGGATGGTACGCCGGCCGCCCTGTCCCCGCGGGCACGGCGTGGCGAAACCCCATTCCCTCCAGATCCAGGCTGTCCACAAACACCTCGATAAACCGCGCCGGGCTGTCCTGAGCCACCTCGTCCTCGATGCTCCACACGCCCATGGTCATCTGGCGACTGTCCGTTCCCGCGACACACCTCATAAAATCCTCTCCTTGACGAGTGCTTCCCATATCTGTATAATTCGACATGAAGGGCGAAAATCCTTTTGGTTTTTCAACAAAATTTTGAAGCGGAGGCGCGGCGATGAACATTCCCATTCAGATGCGGCCGATCTACGGCGAGCTTGCTGAAATGATCTCGGATTACTGCGACATGAAAACGCGGTTATTGGGCGCGCAGCGGCCATGAATTTCTTTTGTTAAAAGCCCGTTTTGAGCTTGCTTTTTGACCATCCGTGCGTAAGTTGTGACTCAGCCGCGAGGCACACAACAATACTGGGGGTATTCGTCATGGAGTGCGGAAAGCTCACAGCGAAACTTCGGGACGCGGTACCGGTTTGCTTCATCGAGAACGGCAAAGAGCTCAAGCGCTTCAAGAACATCGAAATCCTCGACGAGATCAAGAAGCTGTCCTAAAGCGCAACCGGATCAACGGACAATGTTTGAAAAGGACAGCATCCCTTTTAAGGACAGAAGGGAACGGACAATGTGCCTGCGATGGGGGAGACTGGTATTCCCGGGCTTTGCCCGCATATGAAAATCCCCCGACCTTGCCGGGAAATGCAGCTTGTCAAAAAGACTTTTTTGACAAGCTGGTGGACAGGGGAGCAAGCTCCCCCGTTCACTGCCACCCCTACCAGTTTTTGCTGAAATCTTTCAGATTTCTGGGCGCAAAAACTGCAAAGTAACGATTTTTGCTCTGGAAAATGAGATTTTCCGCCGCAAAAATCGCCCCGCACCCGCCGTACACGCCGCCGGGCTCGATTTAAATTCGAGAGGGCTTCGGCCCTCTCGAGCTCTACGTGGGTTTTTTGACAGCCTGAATCCCCCGGCCGTGCCGGGGGATGATTGTTGCGATTAATTGGACAGGCCGTGCTTGACGCGGTCGTGCTCCTCGGCGCGCTTGGCGTTGTTGAAACGATCCAGCGTGCCCACCAGATAGCCGGTGATGCGGCGGATGCGCTCGAAGCGCACGTCGTCCTCATGGCGGCCGCAGTTGGGGCAGGCGTCGCCGATCACTCCGTTGTAGCCGCAGACGGGATCGCGGTCCACGGGATGGTTGATGGAGCCGTAGCCGATGCCGGACTCCTTCATCAGGCGCACGATCTTCTCAAAGGCCTCCAGATTCTGCGTGGTGTCGCCGTCCAGCTCCACGTAGGAGATGTGGCCGGCGTTGGTCAGCGCGTGATAGGGCGCCTCCAGCTGAATCTTCTTCGCGGCGGAGATGGGGTAGTAGACCGGGATGTGGAAGCTGTTGGTGTAGTAATCGCGGTCGGTCACGCCGGGAATCACGCCGAATTTCTTGCGGTCGATCTTGACGAAGCGGCCGGAGAGGCCCTCAGCGGGCGTGGCCAGCAGCGTGAAATTGAGCCCCGTTTCCTGTGATTTCGCATCGCACAGCTCGCGCATGTGGCCGATGATCTTCAGTCCCAGCTGCTGCGCCTCCGCGCTCTCGCCATGGTGCGCGCCGACGAGCGCCTTGAGCGTTTCGGCCAGACCGATGAAGCCCACAGACAGCGTGCCGTGCTTGAGCACCTCGCGCACCTCGTCGTCCCAGCCCAGCTTTTCGCTGTCGATCCATACGCCCTGACCCATCAGGAAGGGATAGTTGCGCACGCACTTTCGGCACTGGATCTCGAAGCGATCCAGCAGCTGATCCATGGTCAGCGCCACCATCCTGTCCAACTGCTCGAAGAACAGATCCACATCATGGTTGGCTTTGATGGCCAGGCGGGGCAGGTTGATGGACGTGAAGCTCAGGTTGCCGCGGCCGTTGGAGATCTCCCGGGAGGGATCGTAGACGTTGCCAATGACGCGGGTGCGGCAGCCCATGTAGGCGATTTCGGTCTCCGGATGGCCTTCCTTGTAGTACTTCAGATTGAACGGCGCGTCCTGGAAGGAGAAATTCGGGAACAGGCGCTTGGCCGAGGTGCGGATGGCGAGCTTGAACAGGTCGTAGTTCGGGTCGCCGGGATTGTAGCTGATTCCCTCCTTGACGCGGAAAATCTGAATGGGGAAGATGGGCGTTTCGCCGTTGCCCAGACCCGCCTCGGTGGTCAGCAGCAGATTGCGGATGGCCATGCGCGCCTCGGGAGAGGTGTCCATGCCGTAGTTGATAGAGGAAAAGGGCACCTGCGCGCCGGCGCGGGAATTCATGGTGTTCAGATTGTGAATCAGCGCCTCCATGGCCTGATAGGTCGCGCGGTCGGTCTCCTCCACGGCCCTGCGCTGGGCGAAGGACTGCACGCGGGCAATGGCTTCACCGTCCAGACCGAGCTGCGCCAGCTTTTCCGCCTCGGCGCGCAGATAGGCCTCGTTGGGCTCCAGCGTGGGGAAGAGGCCCTGCTCATCGAAGAGTGCGGCGGTCATTTCGCGCACCGTCGCCTCGGGATTCTCGAAGTCCGTCAGCAGCTCCATGGCGCGGATAACGTTGTCCCGGTAGGTTTTGCGGAAAGTCTTGCGCACGCCGTCGGCCATGGCGTAGTCGAAATTGACGATGCTCTGGCCGCCGTGCTGGTCGTTCTGGTTGGCCTGAATGGCGATGCAGGCCAGCGCGGCGTAGGAACGGATGTCCTTCGGTTCGCGCAGGTAGCCGTGGCCGGTGGAGAAGCCGCCGCGGAACAGCGCGATCAGGTCGATCTGGGTGCAGGTGGTCGTCAGCGTCAGGAAGTCCATGTCGTGGATGTGGATGTCGCCGCTGCGGTGCGCTTCGGCGTGCTCCGGCTTGATCATGAACATCAGGTTGAACTGCTTCGCGCCCTCGGAGCCGTACTTCAGCATCGCGCCCATGGCCGTATCGCCGTTGATGTTGGCGTTTTCGCGCTTGATGTCGGAATCGACGGCGGCCTTGTTGGTGATGTCGGCATAGATGCGCATCAGGCGCGTGTTCATCTCGCGAATGCGGCTGCGCTCGGCGCGGTAGAGAATGTAGGACTTGGCCGTCTGGACATAGCCGCTTTCGATCAGCACGCGCTCCACCGCGTCCTGAATGTTCTCGACGGTGGGCGTCTGCAGGTCTGGATCGGCCTCGAGTTCGCGAACGACCTGCCCGGTGACGGCCTCGGCGGCCTTGCGGGAATCCACGCCTTCCGTGGCGAGAAAGGCGCGCATAATTGCGCCGGTGATCTTTTCCGCATCAAAGGGAACCTCACGACCGTCGCGCTTGATGATGGTAGTCAGCATAAGAAAACCTCCGGATATGTATTCTTCATGAAATGTTCTGAAAACCATTATATTGTGTTTTGACGCAGATGTCAATACAAAATGTGGTATATTTTATTTATCAATGGACGCGGAAATATCAATAATTTCTCAGAGAAAATTCACGAAGAATTGATGATTTCATGTCTTTTTGCGCCAGCTCGAAAGAACGCTGCACGGCGCGACAAAAGCCGCTCCAAAGGCCTTTGAAGCGGCAAAGGCGCACAGAAAAGGGGCAGCCGCGCCGCCCCTTCCACGAGGATTTACAGCTCGAGACCGGCGAGCTCGAGGCCGGCTTCAATGACGTGTTCCGGAAGCTGAGAGAACATCTGGTTAATGGAATCGTGCTTGTAGTAGCGCATGATGGTCTCGGCGAACATCGGCGCGACGGACACGGTCTTGAACTTCTCCTGACCGATGATGTTGGGGTTGAACACGGTGTCGGTGGAGTAGACGGTCTTGATGGGGCTGTTGTTCAGCTTTTCCACGCCGCGGGCGGAGATGATGTTGTGGCTGAGCATCGCGGTGATGTCCAGCGCGCCGCGCTCCTTCAGGCCGCAGGCGAGGTTGATGAGCGTGCCGCCGGAGATGGTGAAGTCGTCCACGATCAGGCAGTTCTTGCCCTTCACGTCGCCGATGATCTCCAGCACCTCGGCGTTCTCGGAGTGGTCGGAGCGGGTCTTGTCGCCGATGGCGATGGGCAGATTGAGCGAGGTGGCGAACTTGCGCGCCTGCTTGGCATAGCCGGCGTCCGGGGAGACGACCACCATGTTCTCCGTGCCCACGCGGGCGATGACTTCCTTGAGCATCGGCTGGGCGTAAAGGTGATCCATCGGACGCTTGAAGAAGCCCTGAAGCTGCTGGGCGTGAAGATCCATGGTCACAAAGCGGTCTGCGCCGGCCAGCTCCATGCACTCCGCGCAGACGCGGGCGCGAATGGAGACGCGGGGCTCGTCCTTCTTGTCGCCCTTGCCATAGCCGAAATAGGGCATGACCAGCGTGACGGTGTGCGCGTTGGCGCGCTTGAAGGCGTCCATCCAGAACAGGATTTCGACAAACTCGTTGTTGGAATGCATGCCGATCGGCTGAACGAGGAATACGTCGCGGTCGCGGACAGACTCGTTGATGCGGACGAAGGTGTTGCCCTCGGAGAAGGTAATCACTTCGGAAGAGCTGAGCGGCTTGTTCATGTATTTGCACATGCGCTCAGCGAACACCTGACCGCTGCTGCCCGCGAAAATCTTGATACTGTTGTACATTTTAACCCCACACTCCTTTATCATTTGCCACCGGAAGAAGAGAATCGTTCGTCAGAATGATTTTCGTCAACCCTTGCTCGCCACGACGGCTTCAACCTCGATCAGCGCGCCCATCGGGAGCTTCGCCACCTCGACGCAGCTGCGCGCGGGGTAGTCGGGCCCGAAGTATTCGGCGTAGACCTCGTTGACGGTTCCGAAGGAGCCGAGATCCTGAAGGAACACCGTCGTCTTGAGAATATCCTCCATCGAGCAGTTCAGCTCGGAGAGTACCACCTTCATGTTTTCAAAGACCTGACGCGCCTGAGCCGCCGCGCCACCCTCCGCCAGCTTTCCGGTTTCGGGAATCACCGGAAGCATGCCGGACAGATAGCACGCGCCGCCGTGGATCGTCGCCGTGGAATACGGGCCGATGGCGCGCGGCCCCTTCCGGGAAAGAAAACACTGCTTCATCTGTTTTATCTCCATTTCCATCTCCGAATGCGGAGATCAGTAGTCCGTGATGGTGCCGACGTTCATGGCTTCGGCGGCGCGGTCGTGAACGCCCACCCAGTAGGTGGATGCGCCCGGCTTGTAGGTGTCGCGGGAGACCATGACGCGGGAGACCTCCTCGCCGGTGTCCCAGTCGTAGGCGACCACCCAGCCCTCGCTGGTGCAGTTGGGCTTGCCCTGGGAGATCAGCACCGGCGGATCGTCGGTGTAATAGACGTGCGTGCCCGACGTATCCTGCACCGCGACCTTGCGGCCGTCCTGCGTGCCCTGCTCGATGATGACGCTTTCGAGCACGTAGCGATACTCCGGCCGATGGCCGTAGATCGTGACGGTGGCGTATTCCTTGTCCACCGAGGTGTAGATATAGATGGGATAATCCGTCTCGTTCTTGAACAGAAGATCCTTTTCGTTGGGAGCCATCTGCACCGCCGCATCCTGACTGGGATCGACGTAGATGACGGTCATGTTGTGGTGCGAGCGCTCCAGCACGGTGATTCCGGCCTGAATCAGCGCGTCGTACAGCGTGGTGGAGGCCTGGCAGACGCCGCCGCCGACGCCCTCGGTGGTCTTGTCGCCGGCGTATTCCGTGGCCTTGCGGAAGCCGCGGGCCTCGGTGCGAGGGCCAACGATTTCGTTGAAGCTGCACGTCTCGCCCGACTGAACCACCATGCCGTTGAAGGCGTCCAGCGCCAGCGCCACGTTGGAGCGGCTGGCCGCGTTGCGGAAATCGGTGCGGGTCTGGAACTCGGCGATCTTCTGGAAGCTCACCTCGTCGGACTGCACCTCGGGGAACAGGGTTTCCACCGGAATGGTGGTGTTGTATTCGTCGGTCTCCACCAGCGAAACCAGCTGGCTGACGAGCTGCTCCCGGTCGACCTGCTGGCCGGTGGAGGATTCGGAGACGACCACAGGCTGTGTCACGTCTGGAACCACCACCGCGTCCACGGGCGCGATGTACAGCGTGTTGCAGATCTCGTCCGCGAAGGCCTCCAGCTTGGCCTCGTCGTAGGTGATGGTGGGCGTGAGGTTCAGCGGCGTGCGGGCCAGCGCGTCGATCTGACGCTTGCGCTCGGACAGACTGCCGATGTGGCCGAGATTCCATGCCTGATCCAGCTTGGTCTCACACTCCATGTCCGCGTCGATCATGGAACGGGTGAACGTCCAGTTCCTGTCGCGGTAGGTAAAGACGAATTCCTCGGTTTTCCATTCCTCTTCCATAGCCGAAATCAGTGCTGCGCCCTCGTCCTTTGTGCAGCCGGACAGGCTGACGCCATAAATGGACACGTTGGCGACATAGGTCGGATGGAATTCGCCTACGGCGATCATCAGATAGAGGCGATGGACGCCGAAGCCCAGCGCAATCAGCAGACAGACCATTAATGGAAGAAACCGCTTGAACATGCGCTGACGGGCGGCGGGGGAGCGATGGCGGGTCGGCGGCCTTTTCCGGGGAGGCGGTTCGCGGCGGCCGCCGGACGACGGAACGCGGGAAGAACGGCCATCGGCGGTATGAGGAGCCGGATGCGCGTCGGAGCGGCGCGCCGGGTTTGGGCGGTGCTCAGGCTGCGCATAGCGCTCGGACGGATAGCGGCGATCCGCGCCGGAAGCGCGCGAGTATTCGCCGCGCGCGGACGGGCGCTCGCGGGAGGTCATCGGTCGCGGAGCGGGACGACGGGGAGATTCGCTTCGATATTCCCGGAAATCCGGCGCTTGGGAGCGGCTTCGGTGCAAACCAGAAGCGCTGCCGGCATCTGCTCTGGCAGCGTAGGCATTGCGGCGGGGCTCGGCGGAGCGGCGGGGGGAGCCCGTCGGTCGCCGATTTTCCTCCGAAAACGTGGAACGCGGGCGATTGCTCATGATTGTGGCTCCAATGACTGAATATCGCAGCGGTAAAATCGCTCAGGGCGACGAAGCGCCTGCGAGCGGGAATAAAGACAAGTTCCGGCTTCTATAGACATTATACCACAGAACGCCTTGGAGTTTAAGCGGGAAACTCTGGAAGAGATGTTAAATCAAGATGAAATGCAGTATAAGCGCCCATGCTCTCCAACAAAAGACTCGCAGGACCGAGACTTTTGTTAGAGAAACAGCGAATGAAGCATCCACGTCCGCCCACAAAAGACCGGCCGAAATTTCGATTTCGGCCGGCAACGGGAATTATTCATCTTTGGATTCGGAGGACTTCTCCGCCTCGGCGGGCGCTTCCGTCGTCGGAGCGGGCTTCGCGTCGGGCAGCGGCTGACCGGCCATGAAGCATTCAAACTCCTCACGGTCGAGCTTTTCACGCTCGATCAGCAGGGCGGCGAGGCCGTCCAGCTGGTTGCGATGCTCGGTCAGAATGGTTTCGGCGCGATCATAGGCCTCCTGCACCAGCGCGTGCATCTCGGAGTCGATCTCGGTGTTCACGTGCTCGGAGAAGCCGGAGTTCTGCTGGGTGAAGGATTTGCCCAGAAACACCTCGTGCTCGGAACCGAGGAACACCGGGCCGAGCTTGGCGCTCATGCCATATTCCGTGACCATGCTGCGGGCGACCTCAGTGGCGCGCTTGATGTCGCTGGACGCGCCGGTGGAGATGTCGCCGAATACGATGGCCTCGGCCACGCGTCCGCCCATGCAGCTGGCCATTTCGGCCTTGAGCCGCGCGGTGGTGACGTAATTGAACTCCTCCTGAGGCAGGTACATGGTGTAGCCGCCGGCCTGTCCGCGGGGGATGGTGGTGATCTCGTGCACCTTGTCGCACTCGGGAATGTAGTAGGCGACGATGGCGTGACCGCCCTCGTGATAGGCCACCAGACGGCGATCCGCGTCGGTGATGCGGCGGGATTTCTTTTCCGGGCCGGCCATTACGCGGGTGATCGCTTCCTCCACCGTGGCCATCGAGATTTCGCTCTGGCCGCGGCGGGCGGACAGCAGCGCGGCCTCGTTGAGCACGTTCATCAGATCCGCGCCGGTGAAGTAGGGCGTGCGGCGGGCGAGAATGGACAGATTCACGTCCTTCGCCAGCGGCTTGTTCCGCGCGTGCACCTTGAGGATTTCCTCGCGGCCCTTCACGTCGGGATAGCCCACCACCACGCGGCGGTCGAAGCGGCCGGGGCGCAGCAGCGCGGGGTCGAGAATGTCGGCGCGGTTGGTGGCGGCCATGACGATCACGCCCTGATTGGTCGTGAAGCCGTCCATCTCCACCAGCAGCTGGTTGAGCGTCTGCTCGCGTTCGTCGTGTCCGCCGCCCAGACCGGTGCCGCGCTGGCGGCCCACCGCGTCGATTTCATCGATGAAGATGATGGACGGCGCGGCCTTCTTGGCCTGCTCGAACAGATCGCGCACGCGGGACGCGCCCACGCCGACGAACATTTCCACAAAATCCGAGCCGGAGATGGTGAAGAAGGGAACGCCCGCTTCCCCCGCGACGGCGCGCGCCAGAAGAGTTTTGCCCGTTCCGGGAGGGCCCACCAGCAGGATGCCCGTGGGAATCTTCGCGCCCAGATCGGTAAAGCGCTTGGGATTCTTCAGAAATTCCACCAGCTCGCGCAGCTCGTCCTTTTCCTCGTCCGCGCCGGCTACGTCCCGGAACGTGACCTTGTTGGCCTCGGGATCGGTCAGGCGCGCGCGGGAGCGGCCGAAATTGGCCATGCCCTTGCCGCTGCCGCCGCTCTGAGAGCGCATCAGGAAGAACCACAGCGCGACGATCATCAGGATCATCAGCACGTCGGGCAGCAGCCGCAGCCACCAGGGCGTCTGCGCGGGCAGCCTGTTCGTGACCTCAAAGCGGTATTCCGTGGGGCTGACCGAGCGGCCGAGCACGCTTGCGTAGATGGCGTTCACGTCCGCGTAGAACTGCTCCTCGCTGGGAACGACGCTGCTGAAGTCGTAATAGCTGCCGAACTCCGCGTCGGAGATCTTGCTGTTTTCGACGCGTCCGATGAGCCTGGTCTCCTGGATGACGATCTTGTCGATGGTCATGCCCTGCTGAGCCTCGGGAAGTGCCTCGCCGAGATCAATTCGCAGGTCGGCCTCGACCCATTCCAGCAGCGCGGAATAGCTGAGCGTTTTCGGCTCCACCGGCGAGCCGGAGCTCAGCTCCTGCACCACCAGCAGAATCGCGGCCAGCAGCAGCACGTACATCAGCGGCCCCTGCAAAAAACGGCGCAGCGTTGACTTTCTGTTCAAAATACAAGTCCTCTCTTTCCTCATTCCCGGGCCGAAGCGGCGCGGGCGGAATCAGTTTTCATAGATTTCCGGCTTCAGTACGCCGATGTAGGGCAGATTGCGGTACAGCTCCGCGTAGTCCAGACCGTAGCCCACGACGAACTCGTTGCCCACCGCGAAGCCAGAGTAGTCGGCCCTGAGCGTGATGCCCGGCGCGCGGCGGGACGGCTTGTCCAGCAGCGTGCACAGCTTGATGGATTTCGCGCCGCGGGTGTTGAGCAGACGGGTCAGATAGGTCAGCGTGAAGCCGGAGTCCACGATGTCCTCGACGATGACCACGTGCTTGCCCTCGATGGACGTGGACAGATCCTTGCGGATTTCCACCTCGCCGCTGGACTTGGTGGAATTGCCGTAGCTGGAAACCGCCATGAAGTCCATGGTCAGCGGAATGTCCATCGAGCGCACCAGATCAGTGTAGAACATGATCGCGCCCTTGAGAATGCACACCATCGTCGGGGTCTTGCCGCGATAGTCCTCGGAAAGCTGCGCGCCCAATTCGCGGATCCGGGTCTGAAGCTCCTCCTGTGAGAACAGAACCTTTGCCATATCCTTGTCCATCTGTCATTCCTCCATGTCGTTTATCTTTCGAAAATTCCTCTGGAATCAATTGGGGAACCGTTAATCAGGAAACCATTCCAGCTTCACCGCCGCGTCGCCGGGCCGGAGCTTCGCCTCCTCGGCAATGCCAACGCCCACCGCCCAGAGCACCCGGTTTTCCCGGGCGACGAGGGGGACGAAATCCCGCAGCGGGCGGTCGATCTTCCGGTCGGTCAGCACGTCGGACAGCAGGCGATCTCCGCCGCCCATGGGCCGCATGCGGTCGCCGCTTCGGCGAACGCGCAGGGACGCGCCGGTCAGCGCGTCCCTGCGCAGCACCTGCGCCGTCGGACAGCCGCGAATCGGAACCGGCTCCGAAGGCGAAACGCGCATCACGCCCAGCGCGCCCAGCGAAACGCTTCCACTTTCCGGGAGCGGAGCTTCTGCGGGTAGATTGATCCGCTTCGGGAGAAAATAGAGCGCGGACGGCGTTCGCTCGGCAAAGCGTTCGTTGGAAAGCCCGGTTTTGCCGCGGGAAACGCGGCACAGCTGCGCAAGCTCGTCGATTTTGTCAAAGCTGGCGTTCTCGCCCAGCAGCTTTTGCAGCGCCCGATGGAGAATCGCCTCGTCGGTTTCCTCCGGGCGGTTCAGGCGCAGTCCGCAGGGAACGCGCTCGAGATGGTCTTGCAGAAACGCGTCGGTCATCTCGTCCAGCAGCCGGTTCTCGCGCCGGGCGATCTGCGCATAGCGCGCGACGGCCCTCGCCGCCTGAGGATAGGATTGCTCCAGAAGGGGCAGGACATTCAGCCGCAGGGCGTTGCGCGGCGTGTCGGGCACGGCGTTGGTGGAATCCTCGCGCCAGCGCATGCCGCGCTCAAGCAGGAATCTCTCCAGCTCGGCCTTGGAAACGTTCAGCAGCGGGCGATAGAGATCGCCGGAAAATTTATCCATGCCGCCGATTCCGCGCCCTCCGCAGCCGCGCAGCAGGTGCATCAGCACCGTCTCGGCCTGATCGTCCCGATGGTGAGCCAGAACGATCCAGTCGGAGCGGGTCTGGGCGCGCACCTCGCGCAGCGCGTCGTAGCGCAGGCGGCGGGCAACGGTTTCGATACCCTCGTGAGAAGCATCGGCCGCGGCGGGCGCGTCGACGTTCTTTAAGTAGAAGTCGACGTTCAGCTCCCGGCACAGTTTCTCGCAGAATTCCGCGTCGGCGCGGCTCTCGGAGCCGCGGATAGAGTGGTTCACATGAGCGGCGGCCAGATGCAGCTCAAGCCGCTTTCGCGCGCCAGCGAGCATCGCCAGCAGCGCCGTGGAGTCCGCGCCGCCGGAGAGCGCGACCAGCAGCCGCGCGCCGCGCACGTCCTCGAAATCCGGCCACGCCGTCGGCTTCATACGAACACCCCTCCACATTACCTTTCATTATAGCGGAAAAAGCGCCGCATGACAACGCTTTTTCCGAGAATTCAGTGTAAAACGTGGAATGAATGGCAAGAATTGCGTATACATGAAATTCATGGAAGATTTCGCGGCGGCGCCGCGCTTTTCCGACTTCGGCAGGCATTCCCTCGGCGCGGCGGTTTTGCCAGCATATCGCCCCGGGCGGAAGGAAACCTTAGAAACGGGTCGCGGAGCGGACCCGGGAAAGGAGGAGACGCAAAATGACGCAACAGAGCATGCGGCGGCGGCTCGTGGCGCTTCTGACGGCGCTGGGAATGCTGGCCGTGCTGTCGCCGCAGATCGGCGCGTTGGCCAGACTGCCGGACGCGATGGTGCTTCAGACGGGCGCGGTGGCCTGCGTGGACGCGTCGCTGCCGCTGAGCGCCGAGGTGACGGGCGGCGTGGTCACGGCGGCGCGGGAGCGATCGGCGCTGAACCTGACGGCGGGGGAGGAGTCGGGCACGGCGCAGGTGGTGCTGCGGCTGCTGGGGCTGGTTCCCGTCAAGACGGTGCAGGTGACGGTGCGGCAGCCGCGCGTGCTGATTCCCGGCGGGCGGACGCTGGGCGTGGCGGTGCAGACCCGGGGCGTGGTGGTGGTCGGCGCGTCGGATCTGGACAGCGTGGCCTCGCCGGCGCGCAGGGCGGGCATTCGCGCGGGGGATGTGATTGAAACGGTGGACGGCGAAGAGGTCAACAGCGCCGAAGCGCTCAGTCAGGCGCTGGCCGACGGCTCGGCGGCGCGGGTCGGGCTGATCCGGGGCGGCAGCGCCATGGAGGTGGAGGTGCAGCCGGCGCGGGATCCCCGGGACGGCGTATACAAGCTGGGCGTATGGGTGCGCCAGAGCACGGCGGGCGTGGGCACGCTGACCTATTACGACCCGGAGACCGGCGGCTACGGCGCGCTTGGCCACGCCATTACCGACGTGGACACGGGCGTGCGCTTTCCGGTGGGCGAGGGCGCGGTGTATGAAAACGAGGTCGTGAGCATTACCAGGGGCAGCCGGGGTACGCCGGGCGAGCTGACGGGCGCGTTCTTCGAGCAGGAGACCGAGCTGGGCAGCATCGAGCGCAACACGGACTTCGGCGTGTTCGGCAGCGCGTCCGAGACGCTGGGCGAGAGCGAACTGTATCCGGACGGCCTGCCGGTGGCTCTGCGCGACGAGGTGCACCCGGGCAGGGCGGCGATTCTGGCGAGCGTCGATGGACAGGAAGTGAAGGAATACGACTGCGAGATTGAGAAGGTCTACAATCAGTCTCAGCCGGAGACGCGCTCTATGGTGGTGCGCATCACCGATCCGGAGCTGCTGGAGCGGACGGGCGGCATCGTGCAGGGCATGTCCGGCTCGCCCATCGTGCAGGACGGCAAGCTGGTGGGCGCGGTGACGCATGTGCTGATCAACGATCCTGCGAGGGGCTACGGCGTGTTCATCGAGTGGATGCTGGACGCGGCGAGCGGGGAGTAATCGCCGGAAAAACTCAGGAGAAATACGACGGCGCAGAGGCGGCTCGGCTGATGGAAATGAAAACCCGCTCTTGCACCCGGGGCCGCCGGCTGATATAATGTCTTCGGGTGATAACTGTGAAAATTACTTTAGAAAAACGTTGGAGCCGCTGGCTGGCGGCGCTGCTGCTGGCCGCGGCGCTCTGTGCGCTGGACTGGAAATTCTCCGTGACCCAGTATCCCGTCATGCGCCTGGGCATGGCGCTGGCGGCGGGAAGCCTCGTGGCGGCGCTGATGGGTCGAATCGAGCTGAAGGGGCGATGGACGATCCCCGTCAGCCTGCTGTTCACGGCGTTCTGCGGCGTGTTTCTGCTGCACATCGCCATCAACGGCGCGCCGCTGCAGCCGCTCGCGTTCCTGAACAACCTCTGCCTTTCGCTGGCGCTGCTGCTGATACTGCTGACAATCGCGGGAAATCTCAAGGCGGCGAGCCTGATCTGGCTGGGCTTCTGCGCGGCGTTCGGGCTGCTGGACGCACTGGTCTTTCAGTTCCGCGGCAATCAGATTCTCCTAAGCGACGTTCTGTCCATCGGAACGGCGCTGAGCGTGGCGGGCAACTACAAACCCGTGCTGGAGACGCCGATGCTGATGCTGGCGGCGACGGGCGCGGCGGCGCTCGCTCTGACGGCGCGCACGCGCTTTTCCTTCCCGGGCTTTCGGAGGCTCCGTTCGCGGCTGATCTGTCTCGTGCTGGCCGTGGTTTCCGCGGCGCTGCCGGTCAGCCAGTCAAAAAACGACGAGCCCTACATATGGAAGAAGATGGGCGCGAAGGTTCCCGGCATTCTGATGGAGTTTGCGATGGAGCTTCGGACGCTGAACGTGCAGCGGCCCGAGGGCTATTCCACTGAGGGCGCGGAGGAGCTGGCGAGCGCCTATGCCGAGACGGAGACCGCCTCGACGGGCGAAAAGCCGAACGTCGTCGTGGCCATGATGGAATCCATGGCCGATCTGCGCGTGCTGGGCGATTTTCAGACCTCTCGGGAGGTCACGCCCTTTCTGGACGAGTTCATGCCGTCCGCGCGCCGCGGCATGGCGATTTCCAGCGTGTTCGGCGGCAACACCGCCAATTCCGAGTGGGAATTCCTCACGGGCAACACCATGGCCTTCCTGCCCGAGGGCAGCGTGGCCTATCGTCAGTTCGTGAAGAATCGCGCCAACTCCCTCGTGGAGGTCATGAAAAACAACGGCTACTATTGCGCGGCGCTTCATCCCTACGGCGCGGACGGATGGGATCGCAGCCGCATCTATCCCATGATGGGCTTTGACGAGACGACGTTCATCGACGACGCCGACTGGGGCGGCACGGTGCGCAAATACGTCTCCGACGACGCGTTTGTGGACAAGGTGCTCGCAACGCTGAACAGCCGCGAGGGCGCTGAGCAGCCGCTGTTCCTCTTCGGCATCTCCATGCAGAACCACGGCGGCTATTCGGAATCCGGCTTCGAAGCCGACGTTCAGACCGTGGGCCTGAACGGCACGTACAGAGACGTCAACCAGTATCTGTCGCTGATGAAGCTGACGGACGCGGCGCTGGAAAAGCTGGTGGAGGGACTGAAGCAGACCGACGAGCCCGTGGTGCTGCTGGTGTTCGGCGACCATCAGCCGAGCCTGCAGCCCAGCTTCTACGAGGAAATCGGCAATCCCTCGGAGGTGCAGCTGCACACGGTGCCGTTCCTCATCTGGAAGAATTACGAGCAGGAGGCGGAAGAGCTGCCGCTGACGAGCATCAACTATCTCTCGACGCTGCTGATGGAGAGCGCCGGGCTGGAAAAGCCGGCCTATTATCGCTTCCTCTCCGAGGCGATGCAGGTCGTTCCGTGCCTGAGCGGGGCGGGAATCGTCGAGGACGGGCAGTATCTGCGCATATCCGACGCGACCGGCGAGGCCGCGGAGGCGCTTCGTGACTACGAATGGCTGCAATACGCCAACCTCTTCGACGACGAAATGGACAAGGCGTACTATACCGGCGCGCCCGTCGCCGGGAATTGAACCGGGCCTGCGGCAGAGCCTTGCCGCAGGCTTTTGTTGCAGGATGGCAAAACCTGCGTAAACATCCCATAATCTCTAAAAACCGTGCAGGAATTCCGCAGGAGGGTGTAGAATAGTGGGGAATGTGGGGAGCTTGACGATGAAATTTCCCGGTAAGCGAGCGGTCATCGCAGCCGCATGGCCCGCCGAGGCGGCCGAATGGTCGGAGCTGCTGGAAAAGCTGGGCTGTTCCGAACGGTTCTGCGCCGGCAACGGCACGGAGACGCTCCGGCTGGTGCGCGCGGAGCTTCCGGACGTCCTGCTGGCGGACGAGATTCTGCCCGTGCTGGACGGCGTGACGCTTTCGGAGAGGATTCTCCGCGCGCCGCTGGCGGTTCAGCCCGGCATTCTGCTGGTGCGGCCGGTTGGAATGCATCTGAGATCGATCCCACGGGACTGCGTTTCGCTCTATCGCCCGCTGACGGCGGAGAAAATCGCCGCGGCGGCGGAAGCCGTGCGCCCGGAAAGGCGGAGCGCTCTGCCGGAAAAACGCGCGCTGGCTGAAAGAACGCTCATGGAAATCGGCGTTCCCGAGCACTGCGGCAGGAATTACCTGCTTCGGGCCGCCGAAATGGTCTGGGCGGACGCGCGGCTGCTGCGCTCGCTGACGACGCGGGTCTATCCCGCCATCGCCGACGAGACAGCCTCGGATGCAAGGCATGTGGAGCGGGCCATCCGCCACGTCATCGACGTCGCCTGGCGCACCGGCGATCTCGAGGCGCAGGAGAGATTATTCGGAGAAACCATCGACGCGAAGCGCGGAAACCCGACCTGCGGGGAAATGATCGCGCGAATCGCGGATATACTACGCTGGGAGGGAAGAGCATGAAGAAAATGAAGCGTGTGGTTCTGATTGTGCTGGACGGCGCGGGCGCGGGCTGGCAGGCGGACGCCGACAAGTACGGCGACGTGGGCGCGAACACCCTCGGTCACGTCATCGAGCAGATGCATCCCGAGATTCCGAATCTGACGGAGCTGGGCCTCATGAAGGTTCTGGGCATGCAGCCTGCGGACGAGGACGAACCCATCGGCTGCTACGGCGCCATGCTGGAGAAGGCCGCGGGCAAGGACACCACCACCGGCCACTGGGAAATCGCGGGACTGACGCTGGACAAGCCCTTCCCGACCTATCCCAACGGCTTTCCCCAGGAGGTCATCGACGAATTCGAGCGAGAGACCGGCATGGGCGTGATCGGCAACAAGGTCGCCTCGGGCACCGAAATCATCGAGGAGCTGGGCGCGGAGCATATCCGCACCGGCAAGCTGATCGTCTATACCTCCGCCGACAGCGTGTTCCAGATCGCCGCGCACGAGGCCATCGTGCCGCCGACGGAGCTGTGGCACATCTGCCGCGTGGCGCGGCGCATCCTCAAGGGCGACCACAACGTCGGCCGCGTCATCGCGCGCCCGTTCATCGGCAATCCCGGCTCCTTCGAGCGCACCGGCAACCGCCGCGATTTCTCGGTGGATCCCGTGGGCAGAACCATGCTGGACGTTTTGAAGAACGAGGGCATGGACGTGCTGGGCGTGGGCAAGATCGAGGACATTTTCAACCACAGGGGACTCACCATGTCCAATCACGCGGCAGGCAATCCGGCCTGCGTGGACACGACGCTGGAATATATGAAGAAGCCCGGCTGGAAGGGCCTGCTGTTTACGAATCTCGTGGACACGGACATGCTCTACGGCCATCGCAACGATGTGCCCGGCTTCGCGAAGGCGCTGGAGGACTTCGACAAGCGCCTGCCCGAGATCCTGAAGCTGCTGGGCGACGACGGTATGCTCATCCTCACCGCCGACCACGGCTGCGACCCGGCCTATCCCACCACCGACCACACTCGGGAAAGGGTTCCGCTGCTGGTCTGGGGCCTCGGCCTGGAGGAGGGCGTTTCCCTCGGCGAGCGAAAGACCTTCGCCGACGTGTCGGCTACGGTGCTGGAGGCGCTGGGCAGCCGCACGAAGCTGGACGGAACGTCCTTCTACGGCGAAATCGCGCTGAGCGAGAGCTGATTGAATCGGCCGAGTACATTTTACCAAAAAAACACTTGTCAAGACCTACTGGTTGGGGTACAATATATTTGTGAACCGATGGGCTTTGCGGGCTTCGGCCCGTCCCGAGGACAATTTTTAGGAGGTAATTACCATGGCTGTTAAAGTTGCAATTAATGGTTTCGGTCGTATCGGCCGTCTTGCTTTCCGTCAGATGTTCGGCGCTGAGGGCTACGAAGTCGTGGCCATCAACGACCTGACCTCTCCTAAGATGCTGGCTCACCTGCTGAAGTACGACTCCACGCAGGGTTGCTATGCTCGCAATCACGAAGTCTCCGCCACCGAGGATTCCATCATCGTCGACGGCAAGGAGATCAAGATCTACGCCGAGAAGAACGCCGCGGACTGCCCCTGGGGCAAGCTGAGCGTCGACGTCGTGCTCGAGTGCACCGGCTTCTACACCAGCAAGGAAAAGTCTCAGGCTCACATCGCTGCCGGCGCCCGCAAGGTCGTCATCTCCGCTCCGGCCGGCAATGATCTGCCCACCATCGTTTACAACGTCAACCACAAGACCCTGAAGCCCGAAGATACCATCATCTCCGCTGCTTCCTGCACCACCAACTGCCTGGCTCCCATGGCGAAGGCTCTGAACGACCTGTGCCCCATCGAGTCCGGTATCATGTGCACCATCCATGCCTACACCGGCGACCAGATGATCCTGGATGGCCCGCAGCGCAAGGGTGACCTCCGTCGCTCCCGCGCCGGCGCGTGCAACATCGTTCCCAACAGCACCGGCGCCGCGAAGGCCATCGGTCTGGTTATCCCCGAGCTGAACGGCAAGCTGATCGGCGCGGCCCAGCGCGTGCCCACCCCCACCGGATCCACCACCATCCTGAACGCCATCGTCAAGGGCGCTCCCACCAAGGATGAGATCAATGCTCAGATGAAGAAGGAAGCCACCGAGTCCTTCGGTTATAACGAGGACGAGATCGTTTCTTCCGACGTCATCGGCATGCGCTTCGGCTCCCTGTTCGACGCCACCCAGACCATGGTCGTCAACCTCGAGAACGGCACCTCTCAGGTTCAGGTCGTCTCCTGGTACGACAATGAGAACTCCTACGTTTCTCAGATGGTCCGCACCATCAAGTACTTCTCCGAGCTGAAGTAATTCAACCGAAGAGTGTGCGGCGCCGGGCTTGTCCCGACGCGCGGGATGCGTAAGCAGATTCGCCCTTTCTCCTGCAATTTAGCGGGGGGAGGGGCGCTTTTTTGTCCGCGGACGATCCTGATGAAATTCACGGATTAACCCGCTGATACTTGCTTTTTTGTATAAAATTGGTTATACTTTGAAGGTAGAACCATCCATATGAGCAAGGAGGATGACGCAAATGGAACTGAAAAACAGAGCGGAGATGGATTCCAAATTTACATGGGATCTCACGCCGATTTTTAAGACGGAGGACGAGTGGGAAGCCATGATGAAGGCGACCACCGAGCAGATCAAGACGCTTGCAACGATTCCCGGCACGCTGAGTGAGTCCGTTGAATCCTTCGCAAAGGGTCTGGGCGAGATTTACGCAGCCATGGAGAACGTGGAGAAGCTGTATGGCTACGCCTTTCTGCGCAAGTCCGGCGACAACGGCGACCCCAAGAGCCAGGAGATGGAGGCGCGCGCCATCACGCTGCTGACGGCGCTGCAGTCGGCCATCGCCTTCCTGAACCCCGAGATTCTGGCGATGGACGCGCAGAAGCTGGATGCGTTCATGGCGGACGATTCCGTCAAGACCTATCGCCACATGATCGAGGACGTACTCCGCGGCCGGAAGTACACGCTGGACGCCGAGCGCGAGAAGATGCTGGCCATGCTGGCCGACGCGGCGCAGACTCCGTCCAACATTTTCGACATGTTCGAGAGCGTGGACATGACCTTCCCGCCGGTCACCGGCGAGGACGGCAAACCTGAAACCCTTTCTCACGGCAGCTTCTCCGTGTTCCGCGAGAGCAAGAACCGCGACGTGCGCAGGGAGGCCTTTGAGAAGTACTTCGGCGAATACGAGAAGTACATCAACGCCATCACGGCCATGTACGCCGGCTCCGTCAAGCTGGACTGCTATTTCTCCGACGTGCGCGGCTATGCCAGCGCCTGCGAGGCCGCGCTGTTCGCCAACAACGTGCCCGTGCAGCTTTACGACAATCTCGTCTCGGCCGTCAGCGGCGGACTGGGCACCATGAAGCGCTATCTGGAGCTGCGCCGCCGCGCGCTGGGTCTGGACGAACTGCATCTGTACGATCTCTACGTGCCCATGGTGGACGAGGTGGACTTCGACATGCCCTTCGACAAGGCCTGCGCGCTGGTCAAGGAGGCGCTCAAGCCGCTGGGCGAGGAGTATGGCAAGCTGCTCGACCGCGCGTTCGCCGAGCGCTGGATCGACGTCTATGAGAATAAGGGCAAGACCACCGGCGCGTACAGCAGCGGCGTGTTCGGCGTGCATCCCTACGTGCTGCTGAACTACACCAACACGCTGGACGACGCGTTCACGCTGGCGCACGAGCTGGGCCATTCCATGCATTCCTATTATTCGGACACGACGCAGGATTACGTCAACCACGACTACTCCATCTTCGTGGCCGAGGTGGCCTCCACGGTCAACGAGGTGCTGCTGACGAAGTATCTGCTGAAGGTGGAGACGGATCCCAAGCGCCGGGCGTACATCCTGAACCACTTCCTCGAGGGCTTCCGCACGACGGTATTCCGCCAGACGCTGTTCGCCGAGTTCGAGCGCCGCGCCCACGAGATGCATCAGTCCGGCCGGCCGCTGACCGCTCAGTCCCTGAATGCCGTGTATCACGAGCTGAACGAGAAGTACTACGAGGGCGCGGTGGTGGATGCGTTCACCGACGTGGAATGGGCGCGGATCCCGCATTTCTATCGCGCGTTCTATGTCTATCAATACTCCACGGGCTTCTGCAGCGCCGTGACCATCGCCGACCGCATTCTGAACGTGCCCGGCGCGGCGGAGGAATATCGCCGCTTCCTGAGCACCGGCGGCAGCGACTATCCCATCAACGAGCTGAAGATCGCCGGTGTGGATCTGACGCAGCCCGAGCCGGTGGCCAACGCCATGCGCGTGTTTGCCGAGACGGTGGACGAGCTGGAAAAGCTGATGTAAAATAAACGACATAAGCAAAGGGGAACCGTTATGATTCCGTTTCTGAGGCTGGCGCTTCTGTTCTTCATCTATGCGTTTCTGGGCTGGTGCACAGAGGTGGCCTTCGCGGCCTGCAAGGAGGGGCGGTTCGTCAACCGCGGCTTCCTGAACGGCCCGGTCTGCCCGATCTACGGCTTCGGCGTGGTGGGCGTGGCGCTGGCGCTGCGTCCGGTGATGGACAGCCTGCCGCTGCTGTTTCTCGGCTCGGTGGTCATCACGTCGCTGATCGAGTTCGTGACCGGCTTCGTGCTGGAAAAGGTCTTTCACGCCAAATGGTGGGACTATTCCGGCATGCCGCTGAACATCATGGGCTATGTCTGCCTGCTGTTTTCGCTGATCTGGGGCGTGGCGTGCACGGTGATTATGAAGCTCGTGTATCCGCCCATTGAGCATCTGGTGTACGGCCTGCCCAAGCCGCTGCTGATCGTGCTGGTGTGCGTGTTCTTCGCTGTGCTCGCGGTGGATCTGGCGGCGACGCTGGCGACCATCCGCAAGCTGAACGAGCGCCTGAAGCGCCTGACCGAGCTGGCCGCGGAGATTCACTCCGTGTCCGACGAGATCGGCAAGGCCATCTCCGATACCACGCTGGCCGCCAAGCAGAAGGCCGAAGCGGGCGAGGAGCGCTGGAACGACTACAAGTCCCAGGTGGAGGAAAAGCTGGATCAGAGCCGCACGGCCCGGGAGCAGCGCAGCGCCGCAATGCGGGATCGCATCGAGCAGGGCCGAGAGGCCGGCGCTCAGCGTCTGGCCGCGCTGAAGGAGAGCTTCTCCAACATGCTCGAGGAGCGTTCCTTTGGTCAGAAGCGACTGATGAACGCCTTCCCGCACCTGAAGAGCAGCGAGCATCAGGCCGCGCTGGAAGCGCTGCGCGAAAAGTACGCTCAGCTGCGCGCCGGCAAGAAGAAATAAATTTCGAATTCCTTGGGCGCTCCGCCGAAATGCTCAGCGGAGCGCTTTGCCGTCTTGGACAAAAGAAATTTCTTCCAAACCCTTGATTTTCGTTTTCCGGTGTGTTAAGCTAAAAAATAGGAAAGAAGGTGGAAAAACCTATGAGAATTCTGGAGTCCTCCGAGGATTATCTCGAGGCGATGCTCATGATGAAAGAACAGCATGGCTATATTCGATCGATAGATATTGCTGAGGAGCTGGGCGTGACGAAGCCCAGCGTCAGCTACGCCACCAAAAGGCTGCGCGAAAACGGCTATATCACCATGGATAAAGAGGGCCTGATCACGCTCACGGAATCGGGAATGGAGATTGCCAACCGCATTTATGAGCGCCACAAGACGCTGACCCATTATTTTATGTTTCTGGGTGTGGACGAGGAGACCGCGCGCGAGGACGCGTGCAAGGTGGAGCACGATTTGAGCAACCAGACCTACGACGCGCTCAAGCGCCATGCGCAGGCGCAGATGACGAAGCAGGCGGAATAAGGCCACCGGAGCAGAGCGAAGGCCCGTTTCTTTCGATGAAACGGGCCTTCGCTTTTTCAGGCGTTGCGGTTGCGGAACTGCTGAGGCGTTTCGCCGGTGACGTTCTTGAATACCTTGGTGAAATAGCTCTGATCCTCAAAGCCGCAGGCTCCGGCGACTTCGGCCAGCCGCATCTCGGTCATGGTCAGCAGACGCTTGCTCTTCTCCACGCGCACATTGTTCAGAAAGCGCGTGAACGACACGCCGGATTCCTGCTTGAAGATGCGGCTTAAATAGGTGGGCGAGAGGTAGACGTGGCGCGCCGCGTCCTCCAGCGTGATGTGATGCTGGTAGTTCTGATGGATGAAGTAGATGGCGTTGTGGATGGCGTCGGAGTGCTTCGCGTCCTGCAGATTGAAGTTGCTGTCCATGAACTGGCGCAGCGCGTTGGACAGCTGTTTGGACAGGTCGACGATGTTGGCGCAGCGGGGAATGGTCTCGAAGTACTCGTCGTTCAGACGCAGAATGTACTCCGCGTCCGCGCCGCTGCGAATGGCTGTGCGCGAAATCAGCACCAGCAGCTCGTAGCAGCGCGCCCGGATCCAGCGGAAATTTCCGCCGGAGGAGAACATGATGTGGCCGAGAATTTCGTTGAGAATGCCCTGCGCTTTTTCGCGCTGGGACTGAAGCATGTACTGCGTCAGCGCCTGCTCCAGCCGGAAGGGATAGCTGGGCGACTGGCCGCCGCGCTTCAGCTCGGAAATATAGGAGGAAATCTGTCCCTGAAGGTACTCCGAGCGCTGGGTCTCGATCATGCCGTTGGCGGCGGAGACGTTGTTCATGAAGCCCACGGACATGAACAGCAGCGTGGACAGCGACGTGACCGCCGAAGGTTCCACATAGGGCACGTTCTTCAGCTCGTCCTGAATCAGGAGAATCTTGTCCTCGGGGAGCCTGCGCAGTTCCTGAAGCTCATAGGCGATGTAGTCCTGCTCGTCCACCATCAGAAACGGCCCCACGGTCAGCTTGGCCACGGCTTCGTCATGGCCGATGATGGGGGAGACGAAGCAGGTCAGACCCATGGCGCAGAAGTAGATGTACTTGCCGCCGAAGCGCTCGGCCTCCTTCAGGCCGTAGAGATGCGTCCGGGAGCACTGCTGGGCCGGCAGGTCGGCCAGTTGGCACATTTTGCAGTCGGCGCAGCTGTAGCCGCATTGCTCGAAGACCGCGCCGTCGGGATCCGTTACCGCGCAGCCCAGCCCCGTCGCGCCGGAAAAGGCCCTCGCACATTCCTGGGCGAGGGTGCGGTCAAAATCGGGCAGGCACTGCGTCATGAAAGGACTCCTTTGTGGGATGATGTACATTTACATTATAGCACAGTTCCATGGAAAAAAGCGGATCGGCCATTGTAAATTTATGCGCTCTCAGAAAAAAGGAAAATCCTTGCGCAGGCGACAAGAATTTACCATGGGAAGATTGTTTTTTACTAGAAAGACCGAAACGGCTTTGTTACAATAAAGGTGCAATTATTGCAAGGAGGGATAAACTATGGCGATTTTGGAAGACATTTCCTTGAACCTTCAGCGCGGCAAAGCGAAGGTCGTCAAGGAACTGGTTCAGCAGGCAGTGGACCAGGGCATCGACGCCAAGCAGATTCTTGAAGAGGGACTGCTCGCCGGCATGGGCATTGTGGGCGAGAAGTTCAAGAACAACGAAGTGTTCGTTCCCGAGGTACTGGTGGCGGCCCGCGCGATGAACATGGGCGTGTCCATCCTCAAGCCCCTGCTGACGAGCGCCCACGTCGAGGCCAAGGGCCGCGCGTGCATCGGCACCGTCAAGGGCGATCTGCATGACATCGGCAAGAATCTGGTGAAGATGATGCTCGAGGGCAAGGGCCTTGAGGTCATCGATCTGGGTACCGACGTTGCTCCCGAGACCTTCGTTCAGACGGCCAAGGAGCAGAACTGCCAGATCATCTGCTGCTCCGCGCTGCTGACCACCACCATGGGCGTCATGGGCGACGTGGTGAAGGCGGCTGAGAACGCGGGCATCCGCGATCAGGTAAAGATCATGGTCGGCGGCGCGCCGATCACCCAGAGCTTCTGCGATGAAATCGGAGCCGACGTGTACACGTCCGACGCGGCGAGCGCTGCGGATGCGGCCATCGAGCTTTGCGCGAAATAAATCCAATTCCTCTGCGGCAGCGCTGAACGGCAAATCAGCGCTGCCGCTGTGCATATTTGGGAAAATACGGGCGAAAACCGCCGCCCATAGAGAAGAGGAGCGAAGAATGGAAGAAAAATACACGCTTCGGGTCGTCGCCGAGGAGGGCGGACGGGAGCTGACGGGTCTGCGAAGGGCGACGCTGAGCGCGCTTCTGCAGGAAAACGGCTTTGACGCGCCCACGCCCTGCGGCGGTCACGGCAAGTGCGGCAAGTGCCGCGTGCGCGCGGCAGGCGATCTGTCGCCCGCTCCGGACGCGGACGGAACCTGTCTGGCCTGTCAGACGGAGCTGACGGGCGAGGCAGTGGTCTGGCTGAAGGCGCCGCGAATGATGGAATCCATCGAGGGGCTGGGCGAGCTGCCCGATTTTGAGCGCGATCCCGTGGACGGCGAATATGGCCTGGCCGTGGACGTCGGCACCACCACGGTGGTGGCTCAGCTGATTTCGCTGAAGGACGGCCGCGCTCTGGCCGCCGTGGCCGCGGAGAACCCCCAGCGCGCAGTGGCCTACGATGTGATCGGCCGCACGCAGGCGGCGCTGGAGGGCCGCGGCGGATTGCTCAAAGAGCTGATCGGCTCGGAAATCGCGCGCATGGAGGCACTGCTCTGCAAGCGGCAGGGCATCTCCGCCGACCGGATTTCCGCGCGGGTCTGCACGGGCAACACCACCATGCTGTATCTGCTCACGGGCCGCAGCCCGGAGTCGCTGGCAAAGGCTCCCTTCGAGGCGGACTGCCTGTTCGACAGAACGGAAAGCGGCGTCTATCTCCCGGCGTGCTTCGGCGCGTATGTGGGCGCGGACATCGTCTGCGCGCTGCTGGCCAGCGGCATGATGGGGCGCGACCGGACGGCGATGCTCATCGACATCGGCACCAACGGCGAAATTGCCCTTCTGCACAGGGGCAGGCTGTATTGCTGCGCAACGGCGGCGGGCCCGGCCTTCGAGGGCGTGGGCATCTCCTGCGGCGTGAGCAGCGTGCGCGGCGCCATCGAGTCCGCGTGGGTAGAGAACGGCAAAATCGCCGTGCACACCATCGGCGACGCGGAGCCGGTGGGCGTCTGCGGTTCGGGCCTGATCGATGCGACGGCGTGTCTGCTGGAGACGGAGAAGCTGGACGAGACGGGCGCGATGGACGAGGACGCGCAGATCGCGCCGGGCATCACGCTCACCCGTCAGGACGTGCGCATGATTCAGCTGGCCAAGGGCAGCATCTGCGCGGGCATGCGCACGCTGATGGCCATGGCGGGCATCGGCGTGGACGACGTGGAGCATCTCTACATCGCCGGCGGATTCGGGCGGCACATCCGTCTGGAGAGTGCTCAGCGCATCGGCCTGATTCCCGAATTCGCGCCCGATCGCATTCGCGTCATCGGAAACGCCGCGCTGGCAGGCGCGGTGATGTACCTGCTCAAGCGCGGCGCTGAAAAAGACGCGCGGGAACTGGTGGCGCGCAGCGAATGCATCAACCTGGCCCAGTCCCCGCTGTTTCAGAATTTCTATGTGGAGTGCATGCTGTTCCCCGAGGCGGAATGACCTCAGGCGCGGCTTTCGCAGTAGATGCAGCGATAGACGCGCTTTTTGCCGCCCGTCAGCTTGAAGATGTGCGGCAGCTCCTGCTCGATGGTGGTGATGCAGCGCGGATTGCGGCAGCGAATCACGTTCACCAGCTTCTCGGGCAGCGCCATATGGCGCTTTTCGGAGATCGAGCCGTCGCGGATGATGTTGACGGTGCAGTCCGGCGCAATATATCCCAGAACGTCCCAGTCAATGTCCATGCCGCCATCGATTTTGATAATGTCCTTGCGGCCCAGACGCTGGCTGGACACGTTCTTGAGAATTGCCACGGAGCAGTCGGCCTGCTCCAGGTTCAGATGCTGATACAGCTCCATGGCTTTTCCGGCGGGAATGTGGTCGATGACGACGCCGTTCTGAATCGGATCAATGTTCATGTCAGCGCACCTCCAGCAGCTTCATAATCAGCGCCATGCGGACGTACTTGCCGTTGAGCGCCTGGCGGAAATAGCACGCCCGGGGATCGTCGTCCACGGCGACGGCGATTTCGTTCACGCGGGGCAGCGGATGCAGAATGGACAGGTCGCTCCGGGCGCGGGTCAGGCGCGCGGGGGTGAGCACGTAGCTGTCCTTCAGGCGCAGATAGTCCTCCTCGTTGAAGAAGCGCTCCTTCTGCACGCGGGTCATGTACAGGACGTCCAGCTCGGGCAGCACCGCGTCCAGATTGTCCGTCTGCACGTATTCCAGCTTCTTTTCCTTCAGCACGTCCTTGACGTAGCTGGGCAGCTTCAGCTCGTCCGGGGAAACCAGCACGAACCGGATGCCCTCGTAGCGCGAAAGGGCGTTGATGAGGGAATGGACGGTGCGGCCGAATTTCAGATCGCCGCAGAAGCCCACGGTCATGCGGTCGAGGCGGCCCTTCTCGCGCCGAATGGTCAGAAGGTCGGTCAGCGTCTGGGTGGGATGGTTGTGGCCGCCGTCGCCGGCGTTGATGATGGGCACGGTGGATTTCATGGCCGCGACCATCGGCGCGCCCTCCTTGAAGTGTCGCATGGCGATAATGTCGGCGTAGCAGCCCACCACGCGCACGGTGTCAGACACGCTCTCACCCTTGGACGAGGAGCTGCTGGCCGCGTCGGAAAAGCCGATGACGTGGCCGCCCAGCTCGTACATGGCGGCTTCGAAGCTCAGGCGCGTGCGCGTGGACGGCTCGAAGAACAGCGTCGCCAGCTTCTTGCCCGCGCACTTGTGGGCGTAATCATAGGGATGGGCGATGATGTCGTTGGCGGTGGCGAGCAGCTCGTCGATCTCCGCGGGCGTGAGGTCGAGAATGTCGATCAGATGTCTCATTTCGCGCCTCCGATCCAGCTCTCGTCGCTGGGATTGTTGCGGAAGGCGATCAGCCGCTGTACGTCCTCGGGGCGGATGTAGCCGGTCTCGGCGGCGGTCTCGGCCATCGCGTCGAAGTCGGTAAGGGAGTAATTGGTCACATGGGCTTCGGCCAGACGGTCGAGGCCCTTCTGCATGCCGTAGGTGAAGATGGACACCACGCCCAGCACGTCGGCGCCCGCCTCGCGCAGCGCGTCCACCACGTCGATGACGCTGCCGCCGGTGGAGATCAGATCCTCCACCACCACGACCTTCTGGCCGGGCAGCAGCTTGCCCTCGATGCGGTTCTTGCGGCCGTGATCCTTCGCGCCGGAGCGGACGTAGCCCATGGGCAGGTTCATCAGATGGCCGACGATGGCGGCGTGGGCGATGCCCGCGGTGGACGTGCCCATCAGCACCTCAACCTCGGGAAAGTGCTCGCGCACCAGCGCGGCCAGCCCCTCTTCGATCTGGGTGCGCACCTCTGGCGCGGTCAGCGTCAGGCGGTTGTCGCAATAGACGGGGCTCTGGATGCCGCTGGCCCAGGTAAAGGGCTCGTCGGGGCGGAAGATGACGGCCTGAATGCTCAGAAGAGCCTTTGCAATCTGCTTTTTCATGGGAATTTCCTCCATAAACTCAATCTCAGGCGAATTCGCGCATGGCGCGGCGATAAGCCTCCACGGGATCCTCGGCGGCGGTGATGGGCCGACCCATGACGATGAAGTCGGAGCCCAGCTCCTTTGCCCGGGCGGGAGTGGCGACGCGCGCCTGATCGTCGGCGGCCGCGCCGGCAAAGCGAACGCCGGGGGTGACGGTCAGGAAGTCCGCGCCGCAGGCGGCGTGTACGTCGGGGGACTCCAGCGGCGAGCAGACCACGCCGTCCAGCCCGGCCTCGCGGGCGTTGCGCGCGTAGTGCATCACCACGTCGGCCAGCGGCTTTTCGATCCACTGGTCGCGCTCCATGCGCTCCTGATTCGTAGAGGTCAGCTGGGTCACGGCGATCAGCAGCGGTCGCGTGCCGTCGGGGCGGGTCAGGCCCTCCACGGCGGCCTTCATCATGTCGATGGTGCCGAAGGCGTGGAGGTTGCACATATCCACGTCCAGCCGGCTGAGCACGGCCATGGCCTTGCGCACCGTGTTGGGAATGTCGCACAGCTTCAGATCCAGAAAGATCCTGTGGCCGCGGCGTTTGATCTCCCGGACGATCTCCGGGCCCTCGGCGTAGAACAGCTCCATGCCGATTTTGACGAAGGGCTTTTCGTCCTTAAAGCGGTCGAGAAAGGCGAGCGTCTGCTCGCGGCCGGCGAAATCGCAGGCGATGATGACTTCACGATTCATGCGTGTGCGCCTCCCGTAATGTCGCTGAGTTTTTCGATGCGGTATTTTTCCATGGCGCCGGGCAGGGATTCGATGATATCCCGGCAGGCATAGGGGTTCACCAGATTGGCCGCGCCGATCTGCACGGCGGCTGCGCCGGCCAGCATCATCTCGATCACGTCCTCGGCGGAGGTGATTCCACCCATGCCGATGATGGGAATGCGCACGGCCTCGTAGACCTGCCAGACCATCCGAACGGCCACGGGGAACACGGCGCTGCCTGAAAGGCCGCCGGTCACGTTGGCCAGCAGGGGTCTGCGGCGGCGCGGGTCGATGCGCATGCCCAGCAGCGTGTTGATGAGACTCAGGCCGTCGGCTCCGGCCTGCTCACAGGCGCGGGCAATGGCGGCAATGTCCGTGACGTTGGGCGTGAGCTTGACGTAGACCGGCTTTTTGCAGACGGCCTTCACCGCGCGCGTGACCTCCGCGGCGGCGGCGGGATCCGTGCCGAAGCTCATGCCGCCGCCGTGGACGTTGGGACAGGAGATGTTGACCTCGATCAGGCCCACCTGCTCCTGTATATCGAGCTTCGCGGCGCACTGGACGTATTCGTCGATGGAGAAGCCGCTGACGTTGGCGATGACCTTCTTGCGGAAGTGCTCCTTCAGCCGGGGCAGCTCGTCGGAGATCACCCTGTCCACGCCGGGATTCTGAAGCCCGACAGCATTGAGCATGCCCGAGGCGCACTCGGCGATGCGCGGGCCGGGATTGCCGAAGCGGGGATTCAGCGTCGTTCCCTTGATGGAGAAGGTGCCCAGACAGTTGATGTCGTACAGCTCGGCGAACTCGTGACCATAGCCGAAGGTTCCGCTGGCGGGGATGACGGGGTTGTCCAGCGTCCAGCCGGAGAGGGTTACGCGGGTGTCTACCATACGATCTCCTCCCTTCGCAGCACCGGGCCGTCCTTGCAGATGCGCTTCGCGCCGTATTTGGTCTTGCAGGTGCAGCCCATGCATGCGCCGAAGCCGCAGCCCATGCGCGATTCAAAGCTGAACTGTCCCGGCACGTCCGCGGCATTATAGACGGCCTTGAGCATCGGCTCCGGGCCGCAGGCGCAGACGGCGCTGGGCGCGGGCAGCTGCTTCATCGCGTCGGTGACGAGGCCGCGCACGCCATAGCTGCCGTCCGCCGTCGTGACGACGGTCCGCACGCCAAGGGCGAGGAATTCTTCTTCATAAAACCGCTCCTGCGCGGTGTTGAAGCCGAGGATGGCGATGGGCGTCTTCCCTGCCGCGAGCAGGCGGCGGGCAAGGCCGTACATCGGCGGCACGCCGATCCCGCCGCCGATGAGCAGCGTGGTCTCGCCGCAGGCGGCGACGTCAAAGCCGTTGCCAAGGCCGGTCAGCGCCCCGAGCGTCTGCCCCGGCCGGCACTGCGCAAGCCAGTCGGTGCCTTTGCCGACGACCTTGTAGAGGATGGTCACGCCGGCATCATCCCAGTCGCAGACGGACAGCGGGCGGCGCAGGAAAAAGCCCGGCAGCTGCAGCTCCAGAAACTGCCCCGGCGCGGTGATGGCCGAGGTGTCGCCGCAAAGGCGCAGGGCATAGACCTGCGGGGCAAGCGGCCGGTTCTCCGTGATGGTAAACAGGACTTCTTTCAAAGCGTTTCCTCCTTCCAGACGGGTTCTCCGCCGATCATCGTGAGCTTGCACACGCCAGTCAGCGCACGTCCGGCAAACGGTGTGGCCCGACCCATGGTCAGGAACGTTTCGGGGTCGACGATGTAGGTTTTGGTCAGATCAAAGGCCGTCAGGTCGGCGGGCTGGCCCTCGGCCAGCTCCGTGCCGCAGCCGAAGCGGCGCATCGGCGCGCCGTGCATCAGGTCGACAAGCTTTCCAAGCGGCAGGATGCCGGTCTGGACCAGCGCCGTGTAGCTTGCGGCAAACGACGTCTCGAGCCCGACGACGCCCATAGCGCTCTTTTCCAGCCCCCGGGCCTTTTCTTCCCGGCTGTGCGGGGCGTGGTCGGTCACCAGCATGTCGATCGTCCCGTCGAGCAGGCCCTCGATCAGCGCGTCGCGGTCTTCCCGCGCGCGCAGGGGCGGGTTCATCTTGAACCGGCCGTCCTCCTGCAGGTCTTCGTCGGTGAAGGTCAGGTAATGCGGCGCGGTCTCGCAGGTGACGTCCACGCCGCGGCGCTTGGCTGCGCGGATGAGGGCGACGCTTTCCTTCGTGGAGACGTGGCAGACGTGGTATGCACAGCCGGTCTCTTCGGCGAGCCGGAGGTCCCGGGCGATCGGCCCCCACTCGCTCTCGGAGCAGATGCCGCGGTGGCCGTGGGCGCGGGCATACGCGCCGTCGTGGATATAGCCGCCGTGCAGGAGGCTGTTGTCCTCGCAGTGCGCGGCAAGGATCTTACCGAGGCGGCGGCACTGCATCATGGCCTCGCGCATGAGGCTTTCCGACTGCACGCCGCGGCCGTCGTCGGAAAACGCGATGACACCTGGCGCGAGCCCGTCAAGATCCGCGAGCCGCTCCCCTTTCTCACCGACGGAGACGGCGCCGTAGGGATGGACGTGGACGAGCGCGTCTTTTTCGATGATCGCGCGCTGCACGGCCAGCGCGGCAGCGCAGTCCGGCACGGGGTCGAGATTCGGCATGGCCGCGACGTGGGCGAAACCGCCGTGGGCCGCGGCAAGCGTGCCGGTCCGGATCGTCTCTTTATAAGAAAATCCCGGTTCACGAAGATGTACATGCACATCAACGAAACCGGGAAATAAGACAGCCTTATGAAGATCAATGGAAACAGCATCTGCGTGACAGGAAATACGATCACCAATGGAAACAATTCTTCCGCCCGAAAGCAAAACGTCCGCGGCACGAAATACGCCGCCCGAGGAGAGGATCTGTGCGTTTTGAAGCAGATAGCGCATGGTCGTTTCCTCCTTTTTTGTGTCCGGTGCATTATACGGGATATCCGGCGGAATGTCAAGCCCCTTTGCTGAAGGTTTTTTGATTTTTCGGAAAAAGCCCCGGGACTGTGAAGTGACCCCGAAAAGTTAGACAAATATTTATAGAGAAAATTGTTCAAACAGCTGAAAGGGCTTGTCGTCTGTGAATTGCAGGCGGCAAGCCCTTCAGCTTTGCCTTGATCCTGCGGTTGTTGTAGTAATCCAGATATTCAATGAGTTCCAGCTTGAAGTGTTCCATGGACTGAAATTCTTGCAGATATAGCAGCTCGCTTTTGAGCAGCCCAAAGAAATTTTCTATCACTGCGTTGTCCAGACAATTTCCCTTTCGGCTCATGCTCTGCCGGATGCCTTTCTCCCGGAGCATCCGCTGATACTGTTTGTGCTGGTACTGCCAGCCTTGGTCGGAATGGAGAATGAGGTTTGTTCCGTCTGGAATTTTCTCAAACGCCTCGTCCAGCATGGTGGTTACCATGTTCAGCGCCGGACGTTCTGAGATCGTGTAGCTCACCAGATCGCTGCTGTGCAAATCGAGAATTGGGGACAGATACAGTTTCTCGCCAAACAGGCTGAACTCCGTCACATCCGTGACCCATTTTTGATTCGGCTTGTCCGCATGGAAATCCCGATTCAGCAGATTCGGTGCATTTTTGCCCACTTCTCCCTTGTAGGAGCGGTATTTCTTCATCCTGACACGGCAAACCAAGCCCAGCTCCTTCATCAGCCGATGGAAGCGTTGTTTGCCTTGACGCTGGTGTCACCCTCTTTGATGTTCTTGTCAACAGTAGGGACGTCGGTCTTAGCGTTCACGGTGACATTATGGACGACCTGAAGGATGTAGCGGGTATAGGCGTCAGAACTCGGCGCGGAATCATCCTTGTCCTTGACGAGGTAGTAGCCGGGGGCCAGAGAAGAGATGCTGTAATTCTTGCCAGACTCATTCCAAGTAGAAGTTCCAGCAACAGTAGCGTTGAGGTTTGCACCAGCCAGCTTGGCAAACTGCTGCGTTTTCCAGCATCGCTTCCATACGTTGCGAGCACATCAGCAACCTGTGCGGCGGTCGTGCAGTCTTTAAAATCATTGCCAAGCGTCGCGTCAGCTTTCAGCGCTGTCAGCAGAGCATCGCCGTTTACGCTGCTGCCCCATTCGATGTTGGAGAGAATGGTCTTGCTGTCCTTTTCAGCCAGATCGCCCTTGAAGATCTGGTATGCTTCATAAATATGGCCTGCTACGACATTATCGCCGGAAATCGTGATCGTGTATGTGTCGTCTGCCGCGAATACCGTCGCGCTCATCGCCAGCAGCAGGGTCAGCGCCAGCACGAGGGCGAGCGCGCGTGTTACTGTTTTCATGGTCTTGTTCTTCCTTTCGCTTTTTGCTTTTTTACGTTTATCCAGTTATAAGCGAGAACCGCCAGCGCTGCCAGCGCTGCTCCCGCGAGCTGAAGCCATAGTGCGCCGCCGCCTGTGCCCGGCAGCGCGTATCCGGCCGCGTTGACCGCCGTGATCGCGGCGTCGGCCGTCATGCGTTCGATGGTGCAGGTATCGCCCTGCGCCAGCACGGTCTCTGCGTTCTTGAACGTCACGGCGAAGCCGTCATGCTCCGTCTCGATGATTGTGACCGCCGCGCCGTAGGGGATGGAGAGCTCTTTGGACTCGCCGCCCGCAAGCTCGAGCTCCTGCGTGACCGTCTGGCCGTTGATCTCATATGAGACGGTAAAGCGGAACTTCTGTGTGCTCTGGCTGTTGACGAGCTCCTTTTTGAGCGTCAGCGTCAGATCCTCATGCCGGTTCCGGACCTGCAGAATGCCGTCGTTTGCCACGATGGCGTCGGTGATCGTGCCGTCCGCCAGCGTGATGCGTCCGTCCGCGCCGACGCGGAAGGAGATGGGCTGCGAAAGCTTCTGATAGCCGTCCGGCGCCTTCGTCTCCGTCAGCGTGTACGACCCGGGCAGCAGCCCCGCCAGCCGCAGAACGCCGCCGTCGTCGACCGCCAGCTCCTTCGTCGTCTCCGGTGCCGCCGCCTCCTCCACCGGCACCAGCAGCCACTTCTGCGCCGGGGAACCGTTGTCCGTCCAGACCTGGATCCGCTGGCCCTCGGCGATGGTCGCGCCGTTCAGGTCAAGCACAGCTTTGCTTTGCGCCAGAACAGCGACGCGCGGTTTGATTTTGAACGTGCCGTCTCCGTTGGCAATCAGATACCATTTCTGCGCGTCTTCCGTTGTCGGACGATCGGCATTTGACCAGAAGTGGACCAGTGTGCCGTTTGTCAGCCCGCGACCATCCAGATCGAGCCAGAACTGACTTTGCTCGCAATAGAAGCTGTACGAACCGTCTGCCTGCCGGTAAACACGGAATTTCTGCAGACCGTTGTCGGCTTTTTGCTGCAGTGTTGCGTCATGCTTTTCCGCCGATGCGTCTTGTCCGATGACGAAGCTCGGATCCTCCGCCAGCGCGATGCAATACAGCGCCCCGGACTGGATCTGATTCGCCCCGCTCGACGGGACGGTGTAGAGGATCTGGCCGCTCGCGCTGTCTGTGTCCTTCATGGCATAGACCGGGTTATCGGCGGCGTTTTTCAGCTCGAAGACAGCGCCCTTGAGCGGTTTCCCGTCCTGATCGAGCTTCTGCAGCGTCAGACCGACCTTTTTCATCGTGTTGGTGAAGACCACCGTGCCGGGGATGTCCTTGATGATCGTGCCCTGCGCGCTCCCGCCGCCGCTCAGAACGCCGTCAACGGTGTTCGTCACGGTGTAGCCGTCCGGGTCAAGCTCCGTGATCTCATAGCGCAGGCCGATGGGCAGGTATTTGATCCGGATGGTCTCGCCCGCCTTCAGACTGAACTGACTGCCGTTGTGGAGGACGAGGTCTGCCTCCGTGCTGCCGTCGTTTTTCGTGCGGGTATAGGCGTAATCGTCCCAGATCCGGCTGCCGTTTGCATCGGTGAACTTGATGTCGAAGGTGAATTCCTTGTCCTTGTCCGGGTCGTCCTCGCCGATGACCTGCTTGCTGATCTCAAGATCGCCGGTCTTCTGCTCGATGTTGACGCCGGAGACCGAGGGCAGCGCAAAGTTCATGTAGCACGTCGAGCCGGACGCGCCGCGCTCGGTGTAGAAGAAGGTGAGCGTGTGCTGCTCGTCTTCCGTGCGGTCGGCGTCGATATAGTTCCACAGGTTCACGTATTCACCGACGGACGAGTGGACGCCGCCGATGTCGCAGACGAGCGTGTCGTCCAGAAAGACCCACATATCGTCGTCGCCGAAGAACGTATAGTCCAGCGGCCCGACATAATCCGGCGTCAGCGTAAACGTCACCGCATACTGCATGCCGAAGAAGGAGTTGTGCGCCTGTCCGTCGTCGCTGTATGGAAGCGTTTTGGATTCGTCACCCCATGTGCCGCTGATGCCGTCCGCGCTGGCAAAGCCCTGATAATAGATGGGATTGCTGTAGCTGCCGAACTTCGGATCCATTTGTATATCCGTATAGGACACGCCGTCCAGCGGCCAGAAATCGTTTGTGAAAATGTGCGTGTGCGTCGTATCAGTTTTCGGGGACGGATTGAAGAAATCCTGCAGACCGCTGATCGATCGAGTACCAACACTGGCGGAGGAAAGCGTGTAGGTATCGCCCACCTGGGAGAAGGTCAGGGAACTGTTTTCAAAGGATTTCTTGCCGTTCGCATTGCCTTCATTGAACAGGTCGGGCGTAATGAGCCAATCGTTATATACGATCTTTCCGTTTGAGAGACTTTTCGCTAATCCAAAGGTACAGCCGTAGTTCCGGCCACTGTATTTATTTAGATATACACCGTTAAATTTATAATTTGCCATGCCGGTGCCGCAGTTGGCGTTGCCGAAGGCCAGAATATCCCGGTAGTCCGACCATTTTGTTTTTTCATTGTCCTTTGGATAGTTTGATTCTATATTGATGCCGGTAATGCCAGTGCACCATTTGCCGTCGCCATTTTGCCCGCTTGAAATGTTGTAGTCATAGAATGTTGCGGACGTGGTGAAGTCGGCTTCCTTTGTATCGTAGACCAGCCGGAGGACGTTTCTCTTGGTGCTGTCCAGATAAATGATGTTCTGTGCGCTTGCGCCGTCTTCATCCTTCAGATCGCGGTTGGTAAAATGGACGTTGGCCGGATCATCGTATATGGTCCAATCTGCCTCATTCGTGCTGGCCTCGTCTTTACCGTCCTGCAGAACCCAGATCTGCTTCAATTCATAGCTGCTGTTGTCGATCAGCTTATTGATATAGGAGGGGTTCGGCGCTTTGATGTACTCAAATTCGTTGGCGGTGTACATCTGCGTCAGTTCGTCGGTCGTTGCGACTTTATAGTTCTGCGTTCTAGTTCCGGCGTTCTTCGTCGTTGTGCCCTCTGCAGGCGTCAGGAAAATCTGTTTCTGTGCGTTGTTTATCCCATTTTTCGGGAGTCTTTTTCCTTCCGTGTTATAGACATTCAGCGTCTTTTCGCCGCTCACAGCAAATCGCGGGATATACACGTAATACTGCACCGTATAGCTCGGATTTGCCGTCGTGGCCAGCACCGCGATCGTCCCGCTCTGGACGCTGACGGTGAAGACCGGCGCGGCTTCCTCGGCCGAGATCGTCGCGCTGTCCAGCTCCTGCAGGCCCTCGTCTCCGGCCTGCATCACGGCCAGCGTCACGCCCGTCTCCGCCTCTGGCGCAGCCTCGTCCAGCGCATCCAGCTGGCCCAGCAGCGGCTGCAGCACCGCGTCCGTGACCGCGATCTCGGCCGTCATGCGGTAAGCCGCCGTGTCGAGCGCCTCGCCGCTTTGCACCAGCGCGAGCTGCCGGACGATCCACTGCTCCGCGCCGTCCGACGCTTCGCCGTCGGAAAGCCCCGAGAAGACAGCCGCGTCCGTAGCCTGCACGTCAAGCTCCGTGCCCTCCGGCAGCGGCTGCGCGCTCTCGACCGTCAGCGTCAGCTGCAGCTGCGCGTCCGCGTAGGAAAAGCGCTGCGTGCTCGCCGCCTCATAACAGGTATCCGTGTGCGTATGCTCCGGCAGCTCGCAGACGAGCGTGCCGTCCGCGCTGTAGCAGTCTTCCGTATGCGTGTGTTCTTCCAGACCGCAGAGCGGCGTTTTCTCTGCCGCCGGTTCGTAACAGGCGTCGGTGTGCGTATGTTCTTCCAGCGCGCAGATCAGCGCGCCGGTCTCGTCATAGCAATCCGCGGTGTGCGTATGCGCTTCGTGCTCGCAGAGCGGCGTTTTCTCCGCCGCCGTCTGATAGCAGGATTCTACGTGCGTATGTTCTTCCAGCGTGCAGATCAGCGCGCCGGTCTCGTCATAACAATCCGCGGTGTGGGAATGTTCCTCATGCCCGCAGAGCGGCGTGCGCGCCGGAGTTTCCGGCTCGGCCGGTTCTTCCGGTGTTTCGCCATTATCCTCCTGCTCCGGCAGAATGCCGAAGCCGAGAAGCCCGGCCTCGTCCAGCGCGTGCTGCTTGCGGACTACGCAGCCGCCGACGTTTCCTTCGATCGTGGTGAGCGACGCGCCGTCCGCCGAAACCTCCGCCACAAGGGCGACATGGTCGGCATAGCCGTCGCTGCCCGTGTCAAAGAAGACCAGATCGCCGGGCTGCGGCGCGGCAGCGCCCGCGGCGGCATAGCGCCCGAGCGCCTGCAGCTGCTCTACCCAGCGGATGCAGCCCGCCTGCGCCGGGATGCTGTCCTCCGGCACGCCCGCGTAATGCAGGCAGAACGAGGCAAACATCGCGCACCACTCGCCGTACGGGCTGCCGTACCACGCGCCGTAGCGCGTATAGCCGTGCATCCCGCCGGCTTCATCTACGATATAATTGCGCGTGCTGGCGGCATAGCCGAGCTGGCTTTCTGCCACCGCTACGACGTCCGCGCGCCATTGCCCGCTGAGCGTCTGCGGGATCGTCTGCTCCCAGACGGACGCGGACTCCAGATCGGCCTGCGCGTCGGCGTAGCAGCTGAGGCTGTGCGTGTGCTCCGGCTTTTCGCAGATCAGCCGCGTCTCATAGCACGCGTCGGTGTGGACGTGGGCCGGGATCTCCGGCTCGTCCTCCGCCTCGCCCTCCTCGAGCGGGCAGATCAGCTCGTACTGCGTCTGGCAGCAGTCCTCCGTGTGCGTGTGTTCCTCGCTCTCCGCCTGCCCACAGACAAGGACAAGACGGGCCGCGTAGCAGTCCTCAGTGTGGACGTGCGGCGTCGGCTGCTCCACAGGCAGCTGCTCGTCCTGGCCGCAGATGAGGATCGTCTCATAGCAGCTCTCGTCGTGCGTGTGCGCCTCCTGCCCGCAGAAGGTCTGCTGCGTCATGGTCAGGGCGGGGCGTGTCAGGGCATAAGCGGTCGCGGCGGCGACAGCGCAGCAGAGCTCCGCGACCCATATGCGCCGTTTGCACCGCCGTGCACCGCAGCGTCCGGCCATACCGCCGCTTGTAGCGCAGGCGGCTGCGCTCGCGCGCGATCTGCTCCGTGGTCGGCAGATCCGCGGCCGTTGTGTGTTTTTTCATCGGTTCGCCATCCCTTTGAACATCTCCTGCAGCTCCGCGTGTGCCTGGATCAGCTGTCCGGCCTGCAGCTGGAATCGTTTCCAATGCTCGGCAGCCTGACGTTCCGCGGTATCCACGATCTCCTTCGCCTGCCGCTCGGCGTCCGCAAGGATCTGCTCCTTCTGCGCCTGCGTCTCGGCAGCGGAGGTCCGGACGGCCTGCAGATACTGATCGGCCGCCGCCTGCGCGGCGTCAAACACACCGTTCAGCGAGAGCGCGGCCTCGGCGATGGAGCCGGCGCTTGCGAGGCGCAGCTGCCGGTCCTGCAGCTGCGCCTGGGCCTGGGCCAGCTGCTGCTCGGCCTGCTCCTTCTGCTGCTGCAGCGTATAGATGATATCGATCAGATCTGCGCGGCTCAGCCGCCGCAACTCCTGGTCCGTCATGGTATCGCACCATCCTTTTTTGTTCGCCCGTCTGCCCGCAGGGCGGGGGAGAGGGGCGGAAACGCTATAAAAATGTCCCGCTCCGCCGCGGCGATGCGGGCAATATTGTCATGCGCCTGAACCGGCGGGCGTGATCTCATTTCGGATACTTATAGTAGCGCAAAGCACGGAATCTGCCAATTATAATCCTGAAAAAATTGAACTTTTTTCACGAAAAAACACTGGAAAATACCATTATACTGGAAACAATGGAAGCATACTTACAATTTTAGAAGATAGAGTAAAAACATAGGATATTCCGGAAATCGCAGTTTTACAAGACCTCCCTTTTCCACCGCCATCTTCCATCCGACCAAGCCGCGATCCATAAAAACCCCCCGGCCGTCGCGCGCGACGTCCGGGGGTGGGTACATTATATAGAATATGAGAGACGGGAATACTCCGCCGACTGCGTCGGCTACGTGTCCCTACGCATTTTCTTTTGACTACGCCAAAAGCTGCGATGCTTCGCATCGCGGCCATCTGACGATGGCAAAATGCTTGTGATTGAACCCGATGGGTTCGGTTCGGTATACGAATCACAAAAAAGAAGCCATCCGAATGGATGGCTTCTTTTTTGGTGACCCAATTCTTCAATCTCACAAACAGTAGCATCTGCTTTCAGCTCCTCCAATGAAACGATTCGCTGGTCGCCCGAATAGTTATATGTGATCGTGATTCGATCCTCATAGACATAGACAGCGTTGATAAATGTGTCAACGATTCGTTTTTGACATTCACGATCCTCAAAATCGTAATTACGGAACTGCAGCAGGAAATAGCGGATAGCTTCTTTGGTAAGCCGGAATGAGCAGACCAGCTCAGTTTCTGCAATGGCGGTCTCCAACGAAGCTCTCTGCTGTTCCAATTCATCCATTCGCTCTTTGGTCGCCGCACTGAATAGACCTGCTTCGACTGCCTTTATGAGATTTGAAATAGACGCTTCTACTTTTTTCAGTTCTGCTCGCAGCGTATTCACATAGCTACTCTCTTGATGTTCGCTGGAGTAGTACTGGAATGTACTTTCCGCAATTTCTTCAATCAGGCTGTCGTTCATCACGATAAGCCGTGTCTGATCGAGTACGATTTTTTCAATCCACTCCTTCCGCACGGTTTTCTTCTTGCAAGTCTTATATTTGCGTTTTCCAATGCAGTTGTAGTACAGGTACTTTGTGCCTGCTTTATTTGTTCCGCTTTCCCCGACCATGCTCTGTCCGCAAAGACCACAGTACAGTTTGCCTGCCAGAATATAATCTGTTTTAGACCATCTTCTGCTT
>ERZ780195.486-NODE-486-length-39750-cov-20.115279_pt1 | contig 39750 bp, 31 predicted proteins | sample MGYA00511017_ERZ780195 | MGnify/ENA primary metagenome ERZ780195 (study PRJEB29588, sample SAMEA2159974) | human gut metagenome | biome: human gut; feature: human-associated habitat; material: faeces | place: Denmark | collected 2008/2010 ...
AGGGCACCTCTCTGGAGGGACTGGATGCCTTCCAGCGTCAGCTCAAGCGCTTTGATATCAAGGTGAAGGGCGCGGGCAGCGACAGAGTGGAGAAGTTCTTCTGGTCTACGGAGTCCGCCGTGCTGTTCCCGGAATTCGTGTCCCGTGTGGTGCGTCAGGGTATGGAGGAGGAGAGCATCCTGCCGGATATCACCGCCACCGTCACCAATTTTGACGGTATGGATTACCGTTCCATCGCGTCCACTCCTACGGAGGAGGAAAAGAAGCTCAAACGTGTGGAGGAGGGCGCGCAGATCCCCCAGACCACCATTCATACCCAGGAGAATCTGGTGCGGCTTCATAAGCGGGGCCGTATGCTGGTGGCTCCCTATGAGGCCATCCGCTTTCAGAGACTGGACCTGTTTGCCGTGACGCTGCGGCAGATCGGTGCGTACATGGGCCGGATGCATCTGGAGGATGCCGTGAAGGTGCTGAAGGACGGTGACGGCAACAACAATGCCGCCAAGGTCTATGAGGTGGGCAGCAATCCCATCGGCGGCAGCAAGGGTGCTCTGAGCTATGACGTACTTCTGGACTTCTGGGCGCAGTTCGATCCCTATACCATGAATACCATGCTGGTGAGCAATGACATGATGCTGGCCATGCTGAAGCTCAGCGAGTTCCAGAATCCCAATACCGGGCTGAATTTCCAGGCCACCGGTAAGCTGACCACTCCTCTGGGGGCCAAGCTGCTGCGTTCCAGCGCCGTGCCTGCCGGGACCATCATCGGTCTGGACAAGAACTACGCCTTGGAGCAGATCTGCGGCAGTGAAGTGGTGGTGGAGTATGACAAGCTCATTGACCGCCAGCTGGAGCGGGCAGCCATTACCTCGGTTTCCGGCTTTGCCAAGCTGTTTACCGACGCGGCCAAGGTGCTGAAGGTCTGAACTTGTCCACCGCACCGGGATTCCCGGTGCGGTGGAGCGGAAACGGAAGGGGAGTGACCTATGGAGATAACGGCGGCCGCATTAGCGGCGGAGCTGTGCGGCGCCTCTCAGGAGGACCCGCTGCTGGCGGTGCTGTGTGAAGCGGCGGAGGCGGCTTGGGAGAGCCGTCTGGACCCCGGCGTGACGAAGGAGGACTGTGGCGGTGCGCTGCGGTGCGCGGCGGCGTTCATGGCGGCGGCGGACTATCTGCGGGGCCATCCCGTGCAGGTGGACGCATGAGCGATATGCAGCGAAGCAGCGCCCGGGACACGGCGCTGGAGGTACTGATGCAGGTCAGCCGCGCCAACGCATGGTCGGACGGCAGTCTCAAGCGTACCATTGCCAAAAATAAACTGGACAGCCGGGAGGCGGCACTTTGTACGCGCCTTGCCTACGGCGTCATCCAGAACCGGGGCCTGCTGGACTACTATATCGGCTGCTGGTGCAGCCAGAAGCCGAACCGGCTGGAGCCGGTGATCCTGAACATCCTGCGCATCGGCGGGTATCAGATCCTGTTCATGGACAAGATCCCCCACCGCGCCGCCGTCAACGAGGCGGTGGAGATGACCAAGCGCTGGGGCCGTCCCAAGGCTGCCGGCATGGTCAACGCGGTGCTGCGGAAATTCGTAGCCAACTGGATGGATATGCCGGCGCTGCCCCAGGGCACCACGGCGGACTATCTGTCCGTGCGGTACAGCCATCCCAAGTGGCTGGTGCGCCGCCTCATCGACGTCATCGGGGCGGAGGAGACGGAGGACTACCTCCGGATGAACAACGAGATCGTACCCACCACCATCCAGACCAATACGCTGAAATGCACGGCGGAGGAGCTGGAGAAGGAGCTGCGGACCGCCGGCGTGACGGTGAACGCCCACCCGTGGCTGGCGGGCTGCTTCGAGGTATCCGCCACCGGCGATCTGGAGCAGCTGCCCGCTTTTACGGAGGGACATTTTACGGTGCAGGACGCCGCGGCCCGGCTGGTGGCCACGGTGGCGGCGCCGCAGGCGGACGCCCGAGTGCTGGACGTCTGCGCCGCGCCGGGCGGAAAATCCTTCGCCCTGGCCATCGACATGGGGGACAGGGGAGACATCCTGTCCTGCGACGTCCATCCCCATAAGCTGTCGCTCATTGAGCGGGGCGCGGAGCGCCTTGGCATCCACTCCGTCCGCACGGCGCTGGCCGACGGGCGGGAGCATCACGCTGCGTGGGAAAACGCCGCCGATCTGGTGGTGGCCGACGTGCCCTGCTCCGGACTGGGCATCATCCGCAAGAAGCCGGACATCCGCTACAAGGATCCCAGAGAGCTGGCGGAGCTGCCGGCCATCCAGAGCGCTATTCTGGACAACGCAGCCACCTATGTGCGCCCCGGCGGCGTGCTGGTGTACTCCACCTGCACGGTGCTGCCGGAGGAAAACGAGGGCGTTACCGCGGCGTTTCTGGATACCCACCCTGACTTTGCGATGGAGCCGTTTTCCCTGCCGCATCCCATCGGCGGCTGCTGCGGACAGCTGACGCTGTGGCCGCAGCGCTGGGGCACGGACGGCTTCTATATCTGCCGCATGCGCAGAAAATAAGCGAGGAGTCTTTATGACCGACATCAAATCCATGACCCAGCCGGAGCTTTCCCGGTTCCTCAAGGAGCTGGGGGAGCCGGCGTTCCGCGCCAAGCAGGTCTTTACCTGGCTGCACCGGGGCGTCACCTCCTTCGAGGAGATGACCAACCTCTCCAAGCCCCTGCGGGAAAAGCTGGCGGAGCAGTGCTTCATCACCGCTCCCGTGGTGGCCCGGAAGCAGGCATCGAAGCTGGACGGCACCATCAAGTACCTGTGGGAGCTGGCGGATGGCAACTGCATCGAAACGGTGCTGATGCAGTACCACCACGGCAACACGGTGTGCATCTCGTCCCAAGTGGGCTGCCGCATGGGCTGCGCCTTCTGTGCCAGCACCATCGCCGGCAAGGTCCGGGATCTGCGGCCCTCGGAGATGCTGGATCAGGTGCTGTTCACCCAGCTGGACTCCGGCCGGGAGATCTCCAACATCGTGCTCATGGGCATCGGCGAGCCGCTGGACAACATGGAAAATGTGCTGCGGTTTCTGGAGCTGGTGAACCACCCCGACGGCATGAACATCGGTATGCGTCACATCAGCCTGTCCACCTGCGGTGTGGTGCCGGGCATCGACGCACTGGCGGAAAAGCAGCTGCAGCTGACGCTGTCCGTATCGCTCCACGCGCCGGACAGCGAGACACGCAGCCGCATCATGCCGGTGAACCGCGCCTACGACGTGGAGCTGCTGTTCGACGCCTGCCACCGCTACTTTGAAAAGACGGGGCGGCGCATCAGCTTTGAGTACGCCATGATCGACGGCGTCAACGACAACGACTGGCAGGCGGACCTCATTGCCAAGAAGCTGCGGGGCATGCCGGGTCATGTGAACCTCATCCCGCTCAACGACGTGGTGGAAAGCCCGTACAAGCCCAGCCGCCGTGTGGCCGCGTTCCAGAAGCGTCTGGAGTCCCACGGCATCACCGCCACGGTGCGGCGCAGTCTGGGCGGCGACATCGACGCCTCCTGCGGCCAGCTGCGGCGCAAGGCCATGGAGGAGCAAGGAAGGAGCAGCCTGTCATGAAAATGTGGGGCATTACCAATACCGGCCTGGTGCGCACCGAGAACCAGGACGCCTACGCGGCGTTCACGGCGGGCGGCTGCAGCGCGGCGGTGGTCTGCGACGGCATGGGCGGCACCAACGGGGGCCGCATTGCCAGCAGCATCGCTGTGGAGCGGTTTGAAACGGAACTGCGCGCCATCCTGCAGGACGATGCGGGGGAGGAACAGCTGCGTCAGGCCATGCTGTACGCCATCTCACTGGCCAACGAGGCCATCCGGCGGGAGGCGGCGAAGAACGCCGACTACCAGCACATGGGCACCACACTGGTCTGCGCCCTGGCCCGGGAGGAGCTGGTGATGGTGGGCAACATCGGCGACAGCCGCGCCTACCATATCACGGAGGAGGGCATCCGCCAGATATCCCGGGACCACTCGGTGGTGGAGAACATGGTGGAGAAGGGTGATATCACCCCCCAAGAGGCCCGCCGCCACCCCAGCCGCAACCTGATCACCCGGGCGCTTGGCCCGGACATACAGGCCCAGGCAGACACATTTTCCGTGCCCTGGAAGCAGGGGGACTTCATCCTGCTGTGCACGGACGGACTGGTGAACACCGTCTCCGATCAGGAGATGCTTTTTGAGGTGCTCCACGACGGCGATATCGAGAGCTGCCTGGACCACCTGCTGCAGATCTCGCTGCAGCGCGGCGCACCGGACAATATCACGGCGGTGCTGCTGATGAACGCGTAAAGGAGATGACAAACATGGATCAATACATAGGACGTATGCTGGACGATCGCTATGAAATTCTGGAGCTGATCGGTTCCGGCGGCATGGCAAATGTATATAAGGCCAGATGTCATCGCCTGAACCGGCTGGTGGCCATCAAGATCCTCAAGAGCGATCTGGCGGACAACGCCGACTTCCGCCGCCGCTTCCGGGACGAGTCCCGGGCCGTGGCGCAGCTGTCCCACGCCAATATCGTCTCGGTGTACGACGTCTCCACCAGCGGTGAGACGGAGTACATCGTCATGGAGCTGATCGACGGCATTACCCTGAAGCAGTATATGGAGCGGCGGGGCCGCATGGACTGGCGGGAATCGCTGCACTTCATTTCCCAGATCATGCGGGGCCTGAGCCACGCCCACAGCCGCGGCATCATCCACCGGGACATCAAGCCCCAGAACATCATGGTGCTGCGGGACGGCAGCGTGAAGGTGGCCGATTTCGGCATCGCCTGCCTTGCCAACGCCAGCCAGACCCTGACACAGGAGGCGCTGGGCTCCGTCCACTACATTTCCCCCGAGCAGGCCCGGGGCGACCGCATCGACGCCCGCTCCGACATCTATTCCGCCGGCGTAGTGCTGTACGAGATGCTGACGGGACGTCTGCCCTTTGAAGGCGACTCCGCCGTGTCCGTGGCCATCCAGCACCTCAGTTCCGTGCCGCTGGCGCCCCGGGACATCGATCCCAGCATCCCCGAGCCGCTGGAGCTGATCTGCATGAAGGCCATGAACAGCGACCCGGACAAGCGCTATCCCACGGCGGACGCCATGCTGGAGGATCTGGAGAAGTTCCGCAAGGACCCCACCGTGGATATGGACTATATCCGCAAGGAGCTGGCGGAGGTACAGCCGGACAGCGAGCCGACCATGCCGCTGCCCACGGCGCAGGTGACCACCGCCATGAAAAAGCGGGCCGATCAGCAGCGCCGCAGCGAGCCGGAGGAGGAATTCCGCTTCCGGGACAAGAAGTCCATCGCCATTATGGCGGGCATCTTCGCGGCGGCACTGGTGCTGGTGTTCCTGCTGTTCAAGCTGATTTTGGGTGATTTCGGCCCTGCCGGCAACAACAAGAGCTATGAGGTGCCTGATGTGCGGGGTATGACCGTGGAGGAAGCCCAGCTCACAGACGGCGTCAAGGATATTTTCGAGATCGTGGTCAAGGGTACCCAGCGATCCGACACCTACGAGCCGGGCCAGATCATCCAGCAGTCGCCGGAGACGGGACGCAGCCGCAAGAGCAATTTCGTCATTGAGGTCTATGTGGCCGCCGAGGAGGTCAAGGTGGACATGCCCAATGTCACCGGCAAGGAGTACCGCCAGGCCCGCATCGAGCTGCAGGAGCTGAATCTGGATCTCCAGTTCGACTTCCTGAGCCAGAACTCCGACAGTTATGCCAAGGACATGGTGATCTCCACCATCCCCGCCGCCGGCGAGCCGCTGAAGCAGGGACAGAAGGTCACGCTGTACGTCAGCACCGGCCCCAAGACCGTGACGGTGCCCACCTTCATCGGGCAGGACATCGCCATGGCCATCAAGAACGCCCAGGATATGGGCCTTACCGTAGGCCAGCCGCTGTTTGACCCGTTCAGCGCCGTGGAGACGGGCCGCGTCACCGAGCAGAGCATCGAAGCGGATCAGGTGGTGGACGGCGGCACACAGATCGTCTTTACCGTCAGCGGCAGCGGCGAGGAGGACATCATGACCCGCACCCGGGCGGTGGAATTTACCCTGCCGGAAAACATGGAGGGCATGATCAAGGTGGAGTACGAGCAGGACGGCGAGATCATCGACAGCCAGTACATCAGCTCCAACCTCCAGTCCGTCAGCTATACCTTCACCGGTCAGGTGGGCGGAAGCTCTCTGGTCCGCGCCTACTTCACCTGCATCAACGACAATTCGGTGGCGTCTTCGCCCACGCAGGAGATCAGCTTTTGAGCCGGGGGCGCATTGAAAAGGCCCTCAGCGGCTTCTACTATGTGAACACCGGCGATCAGGTGCTGCAGTGCCGCGCCCGGGGCAGGTTCCGGCGCGAGGGACTCAGCCCGCTGGTGGGCGACTGGGTGCAGGTACGGGAGCTGGGCGGCGGCGAGGGCTTTGTAGAGGCCGTGGAGCCGCGGAAGAACGTATTCCTCCGCCCCTCCGCCGCCAACATCGACCAGCTGGTCATCATTGCCAGCGCCGCCATCCCGGTGACGGAGCCGTACCTCATCGACCGCATCGCCGCCATCGCAGCGCTGAAGGGCTGCCAGGTACTGCTGTGCCTGAACAAGTGCGACCTTGACCCGGCGGACGAGCTGTACGGCATCTACGCCCGCTCCGCCATACAGGTGCTGCGCGTCAGCGCCGCAACAGGGGAGGGACTGGACACACTGCGCGCCGCAATAGATGGCAAGCTGAACGCCTTTACAGGTAATTCCGGCGTCGGCAAGTCCAGCATCCTCAACGCCCTCTCGCCGCAGCTGACGCTGCCGGTGGGGGAGGTCAGCAAGGCGCTGGGCCGCGGCCGCCACACCACCCGCCATGTGGAGATGTTCCCGCTGGGCGGCGAGACATGGGTCATCGACACGCCGGGCTTTTCCTCCTTCGACACGCAGGAGATGGATCTGGAGCTGAAGGAGCACCTGCCGGAGACGTTCCCGGAGTTCGCGCCCTATCTGGGGCAGTGCCGCTTCGTGGGGTGCAGCCATACCAGGGAGAAGGGCTGCCGTGTCCTGCAGGCGGTGAAGGACGGGGATATCCACCCCAGCCGCCACCGCAGCTATGTCCGGCTGTACGAGGAGCTGAAGGATCTGCGGGCCTGGGAAAAGAAGTAAAAACCGTTTTACGAAAGCGGGGTGCGTCTGCACCCCGCTTTTTCCGCGCCCATATACTGGAACAAAGGAGGTGTTCCGGCATGAGAGGGTGGAACTGCGGCGGATTCTTCATCGGCATCTGCGCGCTGGCGTTGGGGCTGGGCATCCTGATCGCAGCCGTTTTTCCCGTGGGCTGCCTGATGTTTCTGGTGGCATTTCTGCTCATCGCCTGCGGGATCGCCTGTCTGAAAAATAGGAGGTAGCGCCATGAAGATCGTCGTCTGGAAGTCGCCGCGCATCCTGCGCGGCCTGCTGCGCAGCATTTTCGGGATCCGGGAATAACGGGGGCCGTCCTCTCATACCATGGCAGTACAACGGAGAAATGAGAGGGCAAGAGCATGGAATTAGGCTTACAGTTCACAGACCTGACCTGCTGGGAAAAGACAGGTCACGCGGCGGTCAGCCATGAGGAGACGATGGAGACCGCCATCGCGGAATACTGCCCCGATATGACACGGATCGTCAGCGCCTGCGGACAGCTGTACATCCGGGAAAAAACCGCGTCGGAGGAGCGCGTCACCGTCTCCGGCACGGTGCGCGTCACGGTGCTGTACACCTCGGAGGAGAGCGCAGGGCTGCGGAGCCTGGCGGTGTCGGTGCCCTTCGCCTGCACGGCGGAGGACCGGCAGCTGGCGTCGTCGCAGCTCATCTGGGCCACAGGCCGCCTGCTGCTGGTGGAGGCCCAGGCCGTCACGGCCCGGAAGCTGTATGTCCGCGTCCTGCCGGAGGTGACCATGACGGGCTTCACCCGGGTGCCGCACCGTTTCTGCAGCGGCGTGGAGGAAAACAGCGCCCTGCGTACCCGCTGCCGGGAGCACACCGTCAGCCTGCTGGACGCCGCTGCGGAGCGGGACATCAGCATGACCCAGGAGGTGCAGGCCTCGCCTGTGCCGGAGGAGCTGCTGCTGTACCGGCTGTATCCCCGGCTCACCAGCTGCCGGACGGTGGGCAGCAAGCTGGTGGTCAAGGGTGAGGTCACACTGTCCGCCCTGTACCGCGGGCAGGACCAGCAGCTGCATACATACGACGGAGAGCTGCCGCTGTCCCAGATACTGGACGGCACCGGCCTGCCGGAGGACGGCGAATACACCGCCCGTCTCTGCCTCACCGGCGGAGAGGTGCGGGTGCTGCGCTCCGACACCGGCGGCGGCTTCTCCGTCTCCGTGGAGCTGCGGCTGCTGCTGTGCGCCTACCGCACGGCCCGCTGTACCTGCGTGGAGGATCTGTACAGCATCCGCCAGCCGGTGCGGCTGGAGCAGGAGACGGTGACAGTCCCCTCCGCACGGCCCGACCGTGCCCTGCGGGAGGAGACGGTGGAGCACCTGGACTTCGGCGGGAACAAGCCGTTCTTCTTCATCACGGACGCCGACTGCGCCGCCGCGTCCGTCACTTCGGAGGAGGGGCAGTCCGCCCTGCGCACCACCGTTCGGACACGGCTTCTGTATCTGGACGAGTCGGATACGCCGTCCGTCACCGAGCGCACGGCGGAGGTGGTGCTGCCGGTAAAGGAGCCGGTGCAGGGCGTGTCCTGCGGCCTGTCCGGCGCGCCGGAGGTGCAGATGGGCACCGGCGGCTGCGACGTGCGGCAGGTGGTGACCTTCCTGGCGGAGGATATCCAGCCGGAGCCGTTCGCCGCCGTCAGCGGCGGGGAGCTGCTGGAGCCGGCGGAGCAGGAGCGTATGCCGTCGCTGGTGCTGCGCCGCCTGCTGCCGGGCGAGACGCTGTGGGACGTGGCGAAGCAGTACCGCACTGACGAGACGCTGCTGCGCACCGTCAACCAGCTGGAGGGGGAGGAGCTGCCGGACAAAATGCTGCTGATCCCCCGCGTCCGCTGAATTGTGCATTGACTTTCCCGGTGCCTGTGGGGTAGAATAACGGGTGCGAGCAGGCTGGACAGTCGCGGGGACAAGGCGAAAGCCTGTTCATGAGGAAAGTCCGGGCTCCACAGGGCAAGAATAACGGGTAACGCCCGCCGAAGGCGACTTCAGGAAAAGTGCAACAGAGATATACCGCCCTATAGCAGCGGAAACACAGTTTCCGCTGCTATAGGGTAAGGGTGGAAAGGCGAGGTAAGAGCTCACCCGACGGCGCGTGAAAGTGACCGTCGCTGTAAACTCTATTCGGAGCAACACCGGTATGGGAGCGTATAGGCTGGCCCGGCTGCTCCCGGGGTGGCTTGAGCGTGCCGGCAACGGTACGCCCAGATAGATGACTGTCAAAACAGAACCCGGCTTATAGGCCTGCTCGCACCAGAAAAAGCCCTCCGTGCCGCTGCACGGAGGGCTTTTTGTCTCTTGAATTTTACACCTCGCTGTACCGCGCCAGGAACTGGCGGGTGCGCTCCTGCTGCGGGTGGTCGATGACCTCTTTGGCGGGACCTTGCTCCACGATGACGCCGCCGTCCATGAAGATCACCTGATCGGCCACATCCCGGGCAAAGGCCATCTCATGGGTGACGATGACCATGGTGGTGTGCTGGTCGGCAAGGTCACGGATGACGCGGAGCACCTCGCCGGTCAGCTCCGGGTCCAGTGCGCTGGTAGGCTCGTCGAAGCACAGAATGTCCGGCTTCATGGCCAGCGCCCGGGCGATGGCTACCCGCTGCTGCTGTCCGCCGGACAGCTGGTGGGGGTAGTTGTCCATCCGCTGGCCCAGACCGATATCCTCCAGCAGACGTTTGCCCTCGGCCACGATGGCGTCGTGGCTCTCGCCGGTCTTTTCCGACTTGGCCATCAGCTCCCGGGCCAGTGTCACATTCTGCAGCGCCGTGTACTGGGGGAACAGGTTGAAGCTCTGGAACACCAGGCCGAAGTGCAGCCGCTTCTTGCGGATGTCGCTCTCAGAGCGGGAGGCATGCTCCGCTGCGTCGAACAGCTTTTCGCCCCGGACAGAGATCACGCCCCTGTCCGGCGTCTCCAGAAAGTTCAGGCACCGCAGCAGCGTGGTCTTGCCGCTGCCGGAGGAGCCGATGATGCTCAGGGCCTGACCCTCCTCCAGAGAAAAGCTGATGCCCTTCAGCACCGGGGTGTCGCCGAAGTGCTTCTCGATGTGTTGTACGTCCAGAATCGCCATGTGCGGCACCTCCTTAGCGGAAATAGCTGAGCTTGCGCTCGATGTAGTTGAACAGCAGCGTCAGGATGCCCACAAAGGCCAGATAGAACACCGCCGTGTAGAACAGGGGCCACACGATGCCGGCGGACTTCATGTAGGACTCGCCGGTCATGATCAGCTCCATGATGGAGATGGTCTTGGCCAGAGAGGTGTCCTTCACCAGCGTGATGACCTCGTTGGACATGGGGGGCACGATGCGCTTGACCATCTGCAGCAGCGTGACCTTGAAGAAGATCTGGCTCTTGGTCATGCCCAGCACCTGTCCGGCCTCCTGCTGGCCGATGGGTACGCTCTCGATGCCGCCCTTATAGATCACGGCGAAGTAACAGGCGTAGTTGATGACGAAGGCGATGACGCAGGCCACCATACGCCCGTCGGAAAAGTGGCCCCACAGGTTGAAATCGAACCACTTGCCGGGCCCGTAGAAGATGATGATGAGCTGGAGCATCAGGGGCGTACCGCGGATGATCCACACGATCACATTGAAAAGCCAGCTTACCGGCTTGCACCGGCTGCGCAGGGCGAAGGCGATGAGAAGTCCCAGCGGCAGGGAAAACAGCAGCGTCAGGAAGAACAGCTTCAGCAGCTGTCCCATGCCCGCCAGCAGGGAGAGGGTGACAGTCCAAAACATGAAAAAAGCTCCTTCGTGGTTACTTGCGCGGTGAGGGGATAAGCCGCCCAAAGGCAGAGGACGTGTGACGCCCTCTGCCGTGGGAGACTATGATAGCATATTTTCTGCCGTCTGGCAACTTACTTGGTGATGACCACCTGTGCGTTCTCGCAGTAGGCGTTGCTGCACTCCATGGCAGCCTGCACGCCGTCGGTCAGGGTCATGCCGTTCCACACGCAGTCGATCTGCTTGCCGTCCAGCTCTTCCACCTTCATGTCCCAGTTGATGATCTGGAACTCCACTTCCACGCCCAGCTTCTCGGCCACCAGCTTGGCCATATCGGCGTCAAAGCCGATCCACTCGCCGTTGGCATCCTGATAATCCATGGGTGCGAACTCGGTGATGCCCACGATCAGCTTGCCCTTGTCCTGGATGTACTGCACATCACTGTCGGACTCGGCGGCGGTGTACTCACAGGCGGGCTGCTCCAGCAGGGACTCCTGCACGCCGTAGGTCTTGGCCAGCTCCACCATGGTGCCGTCGGCATACGCCGCGGACATGACGCTGTTGATGAAGGAGGTCAGGTCGCTGCCCTTGCGGCAGCCGACGCCGTACAGCTCGGAGTTCAGCTTCTGATCGGTGACCTTCAGGTCGGGATAGCTGGTGCCTTCGCCCACCATGGCGCCGGCCATCAGCAGGTCGATGATGGCGGCATCGGCGGTGCCGGCGTCCACTTCCATCAGTGCGTTGGCCTGGGAGCCGACAGACACGGTCTTGAAGCCGTTGGCCTGGGCCACTTCCTCACCGGCGGAGCCGGCCTCCACGGCGTAGGTGATCTCAGCGGGGGTGTTGGCGTCATCGGAAGCGGTGTCGCCCTGGTTGTCGTTTGTTTTCTGTTCGCCGCAGGCCGCCAAGCTCATCACCATGACCAGTGCCAGCAGCATTGCCATCAGCTTTTTCATTGTATTGTCCTCCATTTTGGTGTCAGGGGCTTTCGCCCGGTTTTGTTTTCCGCGATCCGGTCTGTTCCGTACCGCTCATTCATTACGCTAACATACTACCACTTTAGCGCGATAATGTAAAGAAGTAATTTTGCCGATTGTGGTAAGATCGTGCCGCCCGCTTTTGTGCAGGCTGTCCAAAACCGGAGGGAACAGGCGCATCCGCAGAAAACTTCCGCCGGAAAATGGAAAACGGATTGAAGAAACGCGGACGGTGCAGTATAATATAGGATCATCAAATCAAATTCAGGGAAGGGGAGACCCCTATGACTCTGCGGGAATATGTGGATTCCTTACGAAATAAAACGGTGGCAGTGCTGGGCATCGGCGTCAGCAACACGCCGCTGGTGCGTCTGCTGCTGGATCACGGCATCCGTGTCACCGCCTGCGACAAGCGGACCCGGGAGGAGCTGGGCGCGCTGGCCGACGAGCTGGAGGGCGCCGGCTGTGCGCTGCGGCTTGGCCCGGATTATCTGGAGGGCCTGCACGAGGACGTGATCTTCCGCACGCCGGGTCTGCGGCCCGATATGCCGCAGATCGCGGCGGCCGTGGCCAACGGCAGCGTGCTCACCAGCGAGATGGAGGCATTCTTCCAGGTATGCCCGTGCCCCATCATCGCCGTCACCGGCTCCGACGGCAAGACCACCACTACCACCATCATCGCCGAGCTGCTGAAGGCCGCGGGGAACACCGTGTGGCTGGGCGGCAACATCGGCCACCCGCTGCTGTGCGACGCCGAGGGCATGCAGCCCCACGATTATGCGGTGCTGGAGCTGTCCAGCTTCCAACTGATGACCATGGATCGCAGCCCCCATATCGCCGTGGTGACCAATCTGGCCCCAAACCATCTGGATATACACAGGGACATGGCGGAGTACGTCGCTGCCAAGGAGAACATCTTCCGTCATCAGACCGCCGGCGATATCGCCGTATTCAACGCCGACAACGCCATCACGGCGGAGCAGTCGACCCGCGCCGCAGGCCGCAGCCGCCGGTTCAGCCGGCAGTCCCCGCTGTCGGACGGCGTGTTCCTGCGGGGTGACGACATCGTCTGCCGCGGCCCGGAGGGGGAGCGGGTCATTATGCAGGCCTCCGACATCCGGATCCCCGGCGTCCACAACGTGGAGAACTACATGGCGGCCATCGCCGCCGTGGACGGCCTTGTGCCGGATGCTGTCATCCGCGACTTCGCCCGCAGCTTCGGCGGCGTGGAGCACCGTATCGAGCTGGTGCGCACCCTGCACGGCGTCCGGTACTACAACGACTCCATCGCCTCCAGCCCTTCCCGCACCATCGCGGGACTGCGCTCTTTCCCCGGGAAGGTCATCCTCATCGCCGGCGGCTACGACAAGCACATTCCCTTTGACGTGCTTGGCCCCGAGGTGACGGCCCATGTGAAGCTGCTGGTGCTCTGCGGCGCCACAGCGGGCAAGATCCGGGCCGCCGTGGAGGCAGCGCCGGATTACCGCCCCGGTCACCCGGAGATCATCGAGGTCACGCCCTTCCGGGCCGCTGTGGAGGCCGCCCGCGACCGCGCCGTACCCGGCGACGTGGTGACGCTGTCGCCGGCCTGCGCCGCCTTTGACCAGTTCAAGAACTTCGCCGAGCGTGGCAAGGTCTTCAAGGAGATCGTCCGCAGCTGGCCGGAGGAATGAGGAAAAGCCGTGACGGCATACAATCCCCTAAAGGGGGTGGCTGCTGTGGAACGGCTTCGGTATCTGCGGCTGACAGGGCGGCAGAAGGCTCTGATCTGGATCACACTGGTTTTCGCGCTGCTGCTGGGGCTGACCATCGCCGCCGTGCTGCACATGAAGCCCATTGTGGTAAATCTGGCCACGGCCCGCACCTCCAACACGGTGAACCGCATCGTGGTGGCGGCCATCAACGACGCCGTGGACAGCGGCCGCATCGACTACGGCCGTCTGGTGGACTTCGACAAGGACACGGAGGGCCGCGTCACGGCGCTGAAAAGCAACATGGCGGAGTTCAACCGGCTGCAGGCGGCCATCGCCGACGATATCCTGCAGCGCATGGCGGAGGTCTCCACCACCGACCTGTCCATCCCCATCGGCACGCTGACCGGCTCACCGCTGCTGGCGGGGCGCGGCCCCTGCCTCCATGTGCGGATGCAGTCCGTGGGCACGGCCACCGCCCGTTTTGACAACCAGTTTTCCTCCGCCGGCATCAACCAGACCCGCCATCGCATCATTCTGGATGTGGATGTCCACGTCAGCATCCTGCTGCCCGGGCTGACCACCTATACCAAGGTCTCCAACGAGATCTCCGTGGCGGAGACGGTCATCGTCGGCGGCGTGCCGGACACCTATACCTATTTCAGCACCACCCCGGATGAGATCGAGCACTATGCCGACGAATACATCATCAACAACGGATAAGAGGTCACACTATGGATTACCGTGAAGAAATGAAGGAGCTGCGGGACACCCTCAACGCCCACGGCTACCGCTATTATGTATTGGATGAGCCTACCATCTCCGACTACGAGTATGACCACATGCTGCGCCGTCTGGAGGATCTGGAGGCCGCGCACCCGGAGGAGATCACACCGGATTCGCCCACCCAGCGCATCGGCGGCCGCACACTGTCGGAATTCGAGCAGGTGACGCACCCCGTGCCGCTGGAGAGCCTGCAGGACGTGTTCAACGACGATGAGGTGTGCCAGTTTCTGGAAAAGATCCCGCTGAACGCGCCGGTGTGGAGCGTGGAGCCCAAGGTGGACGGCCTGTCCGTGGCGCTGGAGTACCGGGACGGCGTGTTCGTCCGTGGCGCCACCCGCGGCGACGGCCGGGTAGGGGAGGACGTGACAGAGAACCTGCGCACCATCCGCTCCATCCCCATGACGCTGCCGGAGAAGCTGCCCCGTCTCATCGTCCGGGGCGAGGTCTACATGGCCCGCAGCGTGTTCGAGGAGATCAATGCCCGCCGTGAGCTGGAGGGAAAGCCCCTGATGGCCAACCCCCGCAATGCCGCCGCCGGCTCTCTGCGGCAGCTGGACCCGAAGATCGCGGCCCAGCGCCGTCTGGACATCGCCGTGTTCAATCTCCAGCTGGCGGAGGGGCGGGAATTCACCACCCACACGGAGACCATCGACTATCTGGCGTCCCAGCACTTCAAGGTCATCCCCCACAGGCAGCTGTCCGGGACCTCCGACATCCTGGCGGAGATCGCGGCGCTGGGCGACGGACGGGAGCGCTTCCCCTTCGACATCGACGGTGCCGTTATCAAGCTGGACGATCTGGCGGAGCGGGAGGTGCTGGGCAGCACCGCCAAGTGTCCCCGCTGGGCCATCGCCTACAAGTACCCGCCGGAGACCAAGGAAACGGTGCTCCGCGACATCGTGGTGCAGGTGGGCCGCACCGGTGTCCTGACGCCCAAGGCGGAGCTGGAGCCGGTGCGCCTTGCGGGCACCACCGTGACCTACGCCACCCTCCACAACCAGGACTATATCACCCAGAAGGACATCCGCATCGGCGACACGGTGCTGGTGCGCAAAGCGGGGGAGATCATCCCGGAGATCGTGGCCGTGGTGCCGGACAAGCGTCCGGCGGACGCCCGGCCCTACACGCTGCCGGACCGCTGCCCCGTCTGCGGCGCGGAGGTGGTGCGGGACGAGGACGGCGCAGCCCTGCGCTGCACCGGCGCGGAGTGCCCGGCCCAGCTGCTGCGGAACCTGACCCATTTTGCCAGCCGCAATGCCATGGACATCGACGGCCTCGGCCCCGCCGTCATGCAGCAGCTGGTGGACAGCGGCCTTGTCAGGACCGCCGCCGACCTGTACAGCCTGCGGCCTGAGCAGATCGAGGTGCTGGACCGCATGGGGAAAAAGTCCGCCCAGAACGCGGTGGAGGCCATCGCCAGAAGCCGGGAGGACGACCTGTGGCGGCTCATCTTCGCTCTGGGCATCCGGCAGGTGGGGGAGAAGGCCGCCAAGGTGCTGGCCGCCCGGTTCGGCACCATGGACGCGCTGGCCGCCGCGTCGGAGGATGAGCTGACCGCCATCGACGATGTCGGCCCCATCACGGCGCGGTACATCCGCCAGTGGATGGACAGCCCCCAGTCCCGGGATCTGCTGGCCCGTCTCAAGGCCGCGGGACTGAATATGACCTGTAAAGAGGAAATAGTTGACAGCCGTTTTGCCGGAATGACTTTCGTCCTCACCGGTGTGCTGGAGAAGTTCACCCGCGACGAAGCGGGGGAGATGATCGAAAAACGGGGCGGCAAGGCAGCCGGCTCCGTATCGAAAAAAACGACCTATGTGGTGGCGGGTGCAAATGCCGGCAGCAAGCTGCAGAAGGCGCAGCAGCTGGGCATCCCCGTCCTCACGGAGGATGAATTTCTGGAGCTTCTGAAGTAAGGAGGTACACATCATGGCGGAAAACACCAACAAAAACCTGCTGCATCAGGTGATCTACAGCGTCTTTGTCCGCAACCACACGAAGGAGGGCACCTTCCGGGCGCTGGAGGGCGATCTGGACCGCCTGCGCGGCCTGGGCGCGGACATCATCTGGCTCATGCCCATCCATCCCATCGGCGTGGAGGGCCGCAAGGGCACCCTGGGCAGCCCCTACGCCATTCAGGACTACCGCGGCGTCAACCCGGAGTACGGCACGCGGGAGGATTTCATCCATCTGGTGGACGCCATCCACGCCCGGGGCATGAAGTGCATCATCGACGTGGTGTATAACCACACCTCGCCGGACTCCGTGCTGGCCCACACCCATCCGGAGTACTTCCTCCGCGACGCGGCGGGAAAGCCCACCCGCAAGGTGGCAGACTGGTGGGACGTGGTGGATCTTGACTATGCTAACCGCGACCTGTGGACCTACCAGATCGACACGCTGAAGCAGTGGGCCGCCATCGTGGACGGCTTCCGCTGTGACGTGGCCAGCAGCGTCCCGCTGGACTTCTGGTGCGAGGCACGGCGTCAGGTGGAGACGGTGCGCCCCGGCTGCATCTGGCTGGCCGAGAGCGTCCACGGTGCCCATGTGTTGGGCATGCGCCGCATGGGCGCGGCCTGCGCCACGGATACCGAGCTGTACCGCGCCTTCGACATGACCTACGACTACGACATCTGGCCCTTCTACGAGGGCTTCCTGAAGGGTGAGCTGTCCCTGCGCGCCTACACGGATATCCTGAACTATCAGGAGCTGACGTACCCCACCGGCTACATCAAGGCCCGCTGCCTGGAGAACCACGACACCCGCCGGGCTGCCTCCTGGCTCACCAGCGACTGCCAGCTGTACCACTGGCTGGGCTTTTTGTACTTCCAGCGCGGCGCCGCCATGCTGTACAGCGGCATGGAGTACGCCCCCCAAAAGCAGGTGGGGCTGTTCGACGCCGACGACAATTACGGCGACATGCGGCTGGACGTCCAGCTGTACCTCACCGCCTGCAAGGCCATGAAGCAGACGCTGCCCCTGGGCGGCGGCTTCTGGTGGGAGCCGCTGAACGACAGCGCAGTACTGGGACACTACGACGGGCCGGAGGGCCGGGTGCTGGGCGTGTTCGATCTGCGGGGTCAGGGCGGCGAGGTGCCCGTGGACCTGCCGGACGGCGTGTATCAGAACCGTCTGGGCGGCGAGGTCTCCGTCCGGAACGGCCGCCTGACGCTGGGCCAGCGGCCTGTGGTCATCTGATGCCATTTCCCTCCATTGTCTTTTTACACAAAGGAAAAAGAGATTCTGTGACGGATGTCACAGAATCTCTTTTCTTCATTGACCTGACCTTTTTGAAATGCTATACTTCTTAACATGTATATCTATGCCCTTTTCCGCGTTGGGAGCGGGGGAGGACAGCGAGAAAAAGAGGAGGAAAGAACCTATGAGCAAGCTCATGAAGATCTGCGACGGCAACGAAGCGGCGGCATATGTCGCCTATGCGTTCTCCGAGGTCGCGGCCATCTATCCCATCACGCCGTCCAGCCCCATGGCCGAGCATGCCGACGCATGGTCCGCCAAGGGAAAGAAGAACATCTTCGGCCAGCCCGTACGTCTGGTGGAGATGCAGTCCGAGGCCGGCGCCTGCGGCGCATGTCACGGCGCTCTGGAGGCCGGCGCACTGGCCACCAGCTTCACTGCCTCTCAGGGCCTGATGCTGATGATCCCCACCATGCACCGTATCTCCGGCGAGCGTCTGCCCGGTGTGCTGCATGTGGCGTCCCGTACCGTGGGTACCCACGCGTTCTCCATCTTCGGCGACCACTCCGACGTGATGAACTGCCGCCAGACGGGCTTTGCCATGCTGTCCAGCGGCAGCGTGCAGCAGGCCGCCGATCTGGCCGCCGTGGCGCACCTCAGCGCCATCAAGGCCCGCATCCCGTTCCTGCACTTCTTTGACGGCTTCCGCACCAGCCACGAGATCCAGAAGATCGACGTGCTGGATTACGACGAGTACGCCAAGCTGGTGGATCAGAACGCGCTGGCCGCCTTCCGCGCCAACGCCCTGAACCCGGAGGATCCCCGGATGCGCTCTCTGGTGGATAACCCCGACATCTACTTCCAGCTCCGCGAGTCCAACAACACAGCCTATGCCGAGCTGCCCGACATCGTGGAGGACTACATGGCCCAGATCAGCAAGCTGACCGGCCGCGAGTACCACCTGTTCAACTACTACGGCGCACCCGATGCCGAGCGTGTCATCGTGGCCATGGGCTCCGTGGGCGGCTGCGCCCAGGAGGTCGTCAACCATCTGAACGCCAAGGGCGAGAAGGTGGGCTTCCTGCAGGTACACCTGTTCCGTCCGTTCTCCCGCAAGCACCTGATGGCCGCCATGCCCAAGACGGTGAAGAAGGTGGCCGTTCTGGACCGCGTCAAGGAGATCGGCTCCATCGGCGAGCCTCTGTACGAGGATATCTGCGCCGCCTATATCAACGAGAGCGACCGTCCCGCCATCTACGCCGGCCGCTACGGCCTGTCCAGCAAGGACACAACCCCCGCCCAGATCAAGGCCGTGTTCGACAACCTGCTGCTGGACGAGCCGAAGAACCACTTCACCATCGGCATCGTGGACGATGTGACCCATCTGTCCCTGCCCGTGGGCGCACCTCTGCTCACGGAGCCGGAGGGCACCATCTCCTGCAAGTTCTGGGGTCTCGGCTCCGACGGCACCGTGGGCGCCAACAAAAACTCCATCAAGATCATCGGTGAGACGACGGATATGTACTGTCAGGCGTACTTTGAGTACGACACCAAGAAGTCCTTCGGCATCACCAAGAGCCACCTGCGCTTCGGCAAGCACCCCATCAGCTCCACCTACTATGTGTCCAACGCGGACTTCATCGCCTGCCACAACCAGACATACCTGACCAAGTACGACATTATCCACGAGTTGAAGCCCCATGGCAGCTTCCTGCTGAACTGCGAGTGGCAGGAGAGCGAGCTGGAGCAGCACGTCCCCGGCGAGATCCTCAAGTACATCGCCGACAACGACATCAAGTTCTACATCATCGACGCCAATAAGGAATCCCAGGCGCTGGGTCTGGGCAACCGCTCCAACATGGTGCTGCAGGCCGCCTTCTTCAAGCTGGCCAACGTCATCCCCGTGGGGGACGCCGTGGAGCACATGAAGGCCGCCGTCAGGAAGACCTACGGCCTCAAGGGCGAGAAGGTCGTCAACATGAACATCGCCGCCGTGGACGCCGGACTCAATGCACTGGTGGAGGTCAAGGTGAAGCCCGAGTGGACGAACCTCACCGGCAAGGCCCTGAAGCCCGCCGACGAGAACCTGCCCTATGTCATCAAGAACATTCTGGTGCCCATCAACGCCCAGAAGGGCGACGATCTGCCTGTCTCCGCCTTCAAGGGCATGGAGGACGGCACCATGCCGCTGGGCACCTCCCGCTACGAGAAGCGCGGCATCGCCACCCATCTGCCGGTTTGGGATGCCTCTGAGTGCCTGCAGTGCAACATGTGCTCCTTCGTCTGCCCCCACGCCGTCATCCGTCCGTTCCTGCTGGACGAGGGTGAGGTCAAGGCCGCGCCTGTGGACATGACGCTGGTGGACGCCAAGGGCCCCGGTCTGGCCGGCCTGAAGTACACCATGGGCGTGTCCACGCTGGACTGCACCAGCTGCGGCAGCTGCGTGGCCTCCTGCCCCAAGAGCGGTAAAGCACTGAAGATGGTGCCCACCCACGAGGTATCTCTGGATCAGACCGGCTGGAACTTCCTGACCGGCGTGAAGGAAAAGACCTCCCGCGTGGACAAGTTCACCCTGAAGGGCAGCCAGTTCAAGCAGCCTCTGGTGGAGTTCAACGGCGCCTGCGCCGGCTGCGGCGAGACCCCCTATATCAAGCTGCTGACCCAGATGTTCGGCGACAAGATGTATCTGGCCAACGCCACCGGCTGCACCCAGGCCTGGGGCGCCGCCATGCCCTGCGTCCCGTACTGCAAGAACGCCGAGGGCAAGGGCGTTGCCTGGTCCAACTCTCTGTTTGAGAACAACGCCGAGTTCTCCTACGGCATGTGCCTGGCTGTCAAGCAGCTGCGTGAGTGCGTCACCGGCTACGTCAAGGAGCTGGATGCCCTGACCAAGGACGAGGCCGTCAAGGCCGCCATTGCCAAGTGGCTGGAAACCTACGACGATCTGGATGCCTCCACCCCCGCCACCGCGGAGCTGGTAGCCCTGCTGGAGAGCGGCAAGTTCACCGCCGAGGAGCAGAAGCTGGTGGATGAGATCCTGAAGCGGAAGAACGACATGTCCAAGAAGACCATGTGGATGTACGGCGGCGACGGCTGGGCCTACGACATCGGCTACGGCGGTCTGGACCACGTTTTCGCCATGGGCGAGGACGTCAACGTCCTGCTGGTGGATACCGAGGTGTACTCCAACACCGGCGGCCAGTCCTCCAAGGCCACGCCTGTGGGCGCGGTGGCCCAGTTCCAGGCCAGCGGCAAGAAGACCAAGAAGAAGGACCTGGGCATGCTGATGATGACCTACGACAACGTCTATGTTGCCCAGTGCTCCATGGGCGCCAACCCCAACCAGCTCATCAAGGCCATCAAGGAGGCTGAGGCCCACAAGGGTCCGTCCATCGTCATCTGCTACGCACCCTGCATCAACCACGGCATCAAGAAGGGCATGAACAACGTCCAGCAGGAGATGAAGGACGCCGTCAACTCCGGCTACTGGAACCTGTACCGCTACAGCCCCGAGACCAAGACCTTCACGCTGGACAGCAAGGAGCCCACCATGCCGCTGTACGACTTCATGAAGGGCGAGGTACGCTACGCCTCTCTGGAGCTGAGCTTCCCCGAGAACGCCAAGGTGCTGTTCGCCGAGGCAGAGGAGGCCGCCAAGGAGAAGTACGACGCCTACAAGCGCCGGGCCGAGAAGTAATGCTGTTTCCCCAAAGTAAAATTCTCCGCAGATATGCGACAGAATAAGCAAAAGCCGCCTTTTGGCGGCTTTTGCTTATTCCGGACAAATTATTTTTTATTGTGCTGATAAATATCTGTTAATTTATTGACATAGGGCGGGGAGAGTGATAAAATTAACAAAGTAAAAACCGACTTCATGAGGGGAAAGGGAGAACACTATGGCAGTACCGTTTGACTACACAGTAGAATACAGGCGCAAGCTCTGCACGCCGGATGAAGCGGCCAAGGTCGTCAAGAGCGGCGACTGGATCGACATCGGCATGGGCGCGGGCTTTCCCTCGCTGATGGATGCCGCCGTGGCCCGCCGGAAGGAGGAGCTGCGGGACGTGAAGATCCGCGGCTACCTGATCTTCGAGCCTATCCAGATGGTGGAGTGCGATCCCACCCGTCAGCACTTTGTCTACAACAGCTGGCATATGTCCGGCTACGAGCGCAAGCTCTGCGACAGGGGCCTGTGCAACTTCAACCCCATGGTGTTCCGCAACCTGGGCTGGTACTATACCCAGTTCCTGACAGTGAACGTGGCCATGATGTGCGTCACCCCCATGAACGAGCACGGCTACTTCAATTTCGCCGCCTCCGCCGCCTCCGCCCGCGCCACGCTGGACAAGGCGGACATCGTGATCCTGGAGGTCAACGAGAATCTGCCCTGGGTCTACGGCGGTTTGGATGAGTGCATCCACATCAGCGACGTGGACATGATCGTGGAAGGCCCCCACGGCACACTGCCCAGCGTCAAGTCGCCCCCGGCCTCCGAGGCGGAGATGAAGATCGCCGAGTATGTGGTGCAGAACATGGTGGACGGCTCCACGCTCCAGCTGGGTATCGGCTCACTGCCCAACGCCGTGGGTCAGATGATCGCCAAGAGCGACCTGAAGGGTCTGGGCATCCATACGGAGATGCTGTGCGACAGCTATCTGGACATGTACAAGGCCGGCAAGATCACCAACACCCACAAGCGGCTGGACCGCTACAAGAGCATTTTCGGCCTGGCCATTGGTTCGCCGGATCTGTACGACTGGATCCGGGAGAACCCCGGCGTGGTCACATATCCCATCAGCTACTGCAACGACCCCGCCAACGTGGGCAAGCAGGACAACTTCGTGTCCATCAACAACTGTATCTCCGTGGATCTGTACGGCCAGATCTGCGCCGAAAGCTCCGGCATCCGCCAGATCAGCGGCACCGGCGGCCAGCTGGACTTCCTGGAGGGCGCGGCTCTGTCCAACGGCGGCAAGGCTTTCATCTGCCTGACCTCCTCCTTCACGGATAAGCAGGGCAACGTCAAGTCCCGCATCAACCCGCTGCTGTCCCCCGGCGATATCGTCACCGATCCCCGCAGCCAGGCCTACTACATCGTCACCGAGTACGGCGGCGTGAACCTGGTGGGCTGCTCCACATGGGAGCGGGCGGAGAAGCTGGTGAGCATCGCCCACCCCATGTTCCGCGATGAGCTTATCGCCAACGCAGAGAAGCAGGGCATCTGGATCCGTTCCAACAAGCGGTAAATTACATAAAAGCAGGGAGCGGGGGACCGCTCCCTGTTTTCGTATGGCGAGAACTTACTTGACATTTTTTCGCGGATATAGTATACTCCCACCATACGAAAACAGCGATGATGAGAAGCAGTAAGCGGTCAGCGGATGCCAAGAGAGGGCGCGGCAGGTGTAAGCGCCCGTGACGCGCCGCCCAAGTCGTCTCGGAGCTTCGGGCTGAACAGCAGTAGGCCGCGACGGACGTCCCCCGTTACCGGGACAGGGTGTAGCTGCACCCACGAGTGCGGGAATTTTCCCGAATACAGGTGGTACCACGGACTTGATGTTCGCCCTGTTTTGCCATGGCAAAACGGAGCGGACTTTTTGTTTTGCCAAATACTCAAAAAGGAGAAAGCATATGAAAGAACTGCCGAAGGTGTACGATCCCCGGGATGTGGAGTCCCGGATCTACCAGATGTGGATGGACGGCGGCTGCTTCAAGGCCCAGCCTGACCCGGACAAGAAGCCGTTTTCCATCGTCATGCCGCCCCCCAACGTCACCGGCCAGCTCCACATGGGTCACGCGCTGGACTGCACGCTGCAGGACATCCTGACCCGCTTCAAGCGGATGCAGGGCTACGAGGCCCTGTGGCTCCCCGGCACGGATCACGCCGGCATCGCCACCCAGATCAAGGTGGAGGAGGAGCTGCGCACCAAGGAGGGCCTGACCCGTCACGATCTGGGCCGTGAGAAATTTCTGGAGCGCGTCTGGGCCTGGAAAGAAAAGTACGGCGACCGCATCGTTCAGCAGCAGAAGAAGATGGGCGCGTCCTGCGACTGGGACCGCAGCCGCTTCACCATGGATGAGGGCTGCTCCCGCGCTGTCCGCGAGACGTTCTGCGAGCTGTACGACAAGGGCCTGATCTACAAGGGCAGCCGCATCATCAACTGGTGCCCCCACTGCCTGACCGCCCTGTCCGACGCCGAGGTGGAATATGTGGATAAGCCCGGCCACCTGTGGTACGTCCGCTACCCGCTGACCGACGGCAGCGGCGACATCATCATCGCCACCACCCGTCCCGAGACCATGCTGGGCGATACCGGCGTGGCCGTCAACCCCGAGGATGAGAAGTTCAAGCACCTCATCGGCAAGACCTGCATCCTGCCGCTGGTGGGCCGCGAGATCCCCATCGTGGGCGACGAATACTGCGAGATTGGCTTCGGCACCGGCGCCGTGAAGATGACCCCCGCCCACGACCCCAACGACTTTGAGGTGGGCCTGCGCCATCATCTGGAGGTCATCCGCTGCATCGCCGACGATGGCCGCATCAATGAGAACGGCGGCAAGTACGAGGGCATGGACCGCTACGAGTGCCGCAAGGCCATCGTGGCCGACCTGGAGGCCGAGGGCTACCTGGTCAAGACCGAGCCCTACTCCCACAACGTGGGCACCTGCTACCGCTGCCACAACGATGTGGAGCCGCTGATCTCCGCCCAGTGGTTCGTGAAGATGGCGCCGCTGGCCAAGGAGGCCATCCGCGTGGTGGAGGACGGCACCATCAAGTTCGTGCCGGAGCGCTTCACCAAGACGTATATCAACTGGATGGAGAACGTCCACGACTGGTGCATCTCCCGCCAGCTGTGGTGGGGCCACCAGATCCCCGCGTGGTACTGCGACGACTGCAGCCACATCAACGTCAGCCGCACCGATCCCACCAAGTGCGAAAAGTGCGGCAGCACCCATCTGACCCGGGAGGAGGACGTGCTGGACACCTGGTTCAGCTCCGCCCTGTGGCCCTTCTCCACCATGGGCTGGCCCGATCTGGATGCCGCCGACCTGAACTACTGGTATCCCACCTCCGTCATGGTCACCGGCTACGACATCATCTTCTTCTGGGTGGCCCGCATGATCTTCTCCGGCATGGAGCAGATGAAGAAGGAGCCGTTCAAGACCGTGTTCATCCACGGCCTGGTCCGCGATGACAAGGGCCGCAAGATGTCCAAGTCTCTGGGCAACGGCATCGACCCGCTGGAGATGGCGGACAAGTACGGCGCCGACGCCCTGCGCTTCAACCTCATCACCGGCAACAGCCCCGGCAACGACATGCGCTTCTTCGTGGAGAAGTGCGAGGCCATGCGCAACTTTGCCAACAAGATCTGGAACGCCAGCCGCTTCGTGATGATGAACCTGTCCATTGACAAGGTGCAGCTGCCGGAGAAGCTGGAGCTGGAGGACAAGTGGGTCCTGAGCCGCCTGAACACCCTGATCCGCGAGGTCACCGACAATCTGGAGGCCTACGAACTGGGCGTGGCCTCCGCCAAGATCTACGACTTCATCTGGGACACCTACTGCGACTGGTATATCGAGCTGACCAAGACCCGCCTCAACGGCGAGGACGAAAACGCCAAGCTGGCGGCGGAGAACGTGCTGTGCTATGTGCTGCTGCGCATCATGGAGCTGCTGCACCCGTTCATGCCCTTCATCACCGAGGAGATCTGGCAGGCGCTGCCCCACGAGGGCGACTATCTGATCTCCGCCAGATGGCCGGAGTATCAGGACGCGCTGCACTTCCCGGAGGCCGAGACGGCCATGGAAGCGGTGAAGGACGCCATCTCCGCCATCCGCGCTCGCCGCGCCGAGATGAACGTGCCGCCAAGCCGCAAGGCACAGGTCATCATCGTGGCCGCCAAGCCCGAGAACTACCAGCTGGGCGCCCACTTCATCACCCGCATGGCCTACGCCAGTGAGCTGACGGTGCAGACCGCCGCCCCCGCCGCCCTGACCGGCATGGTCACCGTGGCCACCCACGACGCCACCATCTATATGCCCATGGCGGAGCTGGTGGACATCGCCAAGGAGCTGGAGCGCATCGCCGCTGAACGCAAAAAGGCAGAGGAGAACCTGCAGCGCATTGAGGCCAAGCTGGCCAACGAGTCCTTCACCTCCCGCGCCCCCGAAAACGTGGTGAACGCCGAGCGTGAGAAGGCGGAGAAGGCCCGCGCCCTCATCGCCAAGCTGGACGAGTCCGCCGCCGCGATGAAGCTCTGATTTTTCGCCCCAACAGGCGTGATTCGACACGGAAAACGCCCTGAATACACTATAATCACCGTAGATCAACGATCTGCGGTGATTATTTTTTAGAACGCTTTTACAAAGGAGCCATGCATATGGAAGTATCTGCCAAACGCGAGGGCAGCCAGCTGGAGCTTGCCCTGAAAGGAGAGTTGGACCATCACGGCGCCAAGGGACTGCTGACCTGTCTGGAGCAGGAGATCCAGCGGTCGCTGCCCATGATGCTCATTCTGGATTTCTCGGGCGTCACCTTTATGGACAGCTCCGGCATCGCCGTGGCGCTGCGGGGCTGGCAGCGCATGCGGGAGCTGGGCGGCAGCGTGGCGCTGCACCATGTGGCGCCGCAGCCCCGCAAGGTGTTCGAGGCCGCGGGCATCGGGCGCATGATGACCATTGAATAAACAGAACAAAGGAGGAGATTACATATGACACGCGCGGAAAACTATGTGACCCTTGAATTTCTCAGCCGCAGCAGCAACGAGAGCTTCGCCCGCACAGCGGCGGCCGGCTTCGCCGCCCAGTTGGACCCCACACTGGACGAGCTGGGCGACATCAAGACCGCCGTCAGCGAAGCGGTGACCAACGCCATCGTCCACGCCTATCCGGACGCGCTGGGAAAGATCATCATGAAAATGAAGCTCCTGAAGGGCGGCGTTCTGGAGATCACCGTCCGCGACTGGGGCCGCGGCATCACCAATGTGGAGGAGGCCCGCCGTCCGCTGTTCACCACCGGCGGCAGCGAACGCAGCGGCATGGGCTTCACCATCATGGAGAGCTTCATGGACAAGCTCACCGTCCGCTCGGTGCCGGGAAAGGGCACCACCGTCCAGATGCGCAAGCGCATCGTCCCGCGCCTGGTGTCCCGATGACCGCAGAGGACCGCATGGCGCTGCTGGAACGGGCGCAGCAAGGGGATGACGATGCCTGCCGGCAGATGCTGGTGGAGAACGCCGGCCTCATCTGGTCCATTGTCAAGCGCTACCGTACCTGCGGTGTGGAGGCAGACGACCTCTATCAGCTCGGATGTATTGGATTCATCAAGGCTGTAAAGGGATTTGACCTCACATACGGCACGCAGTTCTCCACCTACGCCGTACCCAAGATCGCCGGGGAGATCCGCCGCTTTCTGCGGGATGACGGCCCCATCAAAGTGGGCCGTACCCTGCGGGAAAAAGGGCAGATGCTCTGGGCCGCCCGGGAGCGGCTGCAAAACCGACTGGGCTGTGCCCCCAAGCTCTCCGAGCTGGCGGAGGAGACCGGTCTCACCGTAGAGGAGATCGCCAACATCGAGCTGGCGGTGGTGGCCCCGGAATCCCTGCAGCAGGAGACGGCGGAGGGTCTGACGCTGGAATCGCTGCTGGGCACGGAGGAGCCGGAGGCCGGCATGGTGGAGCGCATCGCCTTGCGGGAGGCCATCGACTGCCTGCCGGAGCAGGAGCGCAAGACCATCCTGCTTCGTTTCTTCAAGGGGCTGACCCAGGAGCAGACGGCGCGCCTGCTCCACGTTTCTCAGGTGCAGGTCTCCCGGATGGAACGCCGCAGCCTGCAAAAGCTGCGGGAGCTTCTGAGCGACTGACCGTTGGCATGCCTATGGCCGCAGCCGGGGTCTGTCCGGCTGCGCACCCGTCTTTTCGTATTCCAGCGGCAGGAATTCCGTCATGACACCGCGGTATCGCTTGGGCAGGAAGGTGTTCTGACAGCGCGGATTCTTCCGCTCCCGGATGGCCACCGTCTCGAAGAAGGTCTTCCACAGCCTCCTGTATTGGATCTCCGTGTCATTCGGTGCCGCCAGCTCCAGATGCTCCAGCGGCGCGATGCGGGAGACTCCCTTGGCGTACAGCAGCACCTCCCGATGGGTACGGTCAAAGATGAAGAACGCCTCGTTGGCGTACCGGTCGCAGAAATGGTGCCGCAGCAGCGGCAGCACCCGGTTTTTCGGCTCAATGACCGCCCCCAGCACGCCGTTGTAGTCGGAGAATCTTACGAAGCCCCGCAGCTTCTCCAGCTCTCCGTTCATGTGGCGGATGGCCCTGTGCAGCGGGTAGCATACCGGATCGGACAGATCCCGCATGAAGCCGCCGCCCTCCTGAAACACCCTGCGGACAAAGGCGTAGAGGCACAGCTCCTTGTCCTCCATGCAGGTCAGGAAGGCCCGCCGCAGCACATTGGCCGCCTTGGCCGACCGTTTGACCAGCCCCTGATAGACACGTTTTCCGTGCTCCCTGTCTGTCGCCACCGTGCGCACCTCATACAGGGACAAAAATCCCTCGTCGGCGGAAAAACCGACGGGGGATTCCTTATATACATAGCTGTCGTACACGCAGCACAGGAACCCCTCCAGCGTGCCGTCATATTGATAGACCACATCCATCCCGTTCACCCCGCGCTGTCGAACAGCGACATCTGCTCCATACCATTTTCCAATAGCAGCCCGCGCTCCATTTGTTCCAGCTGCACCGGCAGCGTGGCAGGGGAGAAGCGCAGTCCCTGCCGCATCCGTCCGCCGCAGGTAAGGAAAAACTGCGCCCGTTTCACCACGACACCCAGCTTTTTCAGATCCTCGAACCGCAGATTTGTCTGCCGCCGCGCCGACAGGATGCGCCGCGCGCTGACCGGTCCGATGCCAGGCACCCGCAGCAGCGTCTCCAGATCGGCCCGCATGACCTCCACCGGGAACTGCTCCAGGTGCGCCACCGCCCAGCTGGATTTCGGATCCAGCCGCTGGTCAAAGTTCGGGTGCGCCTCATCCAGCAGCTCCTCCGCCCGGAAGCCGTAGAACCGCAGCAGCCAGTCGGCCTGATACAGCCGGTGCTCCCGCAGCAGCGGCGGCTTGGTGTCCAAGGCAGGGAGGAGGCTGTTCTCCACCACCGGCACATAGGCGGAGTAGAACACCCGCTTCAGCCGGTACTTCTCGTATAGTGACTCCGTCAGACGGAGGATATGTCGATCGTTGTCACCGGTCGCCCCCACGATGAGCTGCGTGCTTTGTCCGGCTGGGGCAAACACCGGCGCGTGCCTGTACTTTGCAAGCTCCGCCTTGCTCTGGGCCACGCCGTCCCGTATCTGCCCCATGGGCCGCAGGATGGCATTTTTCGTTTTGTCCGGCGCCAGCAGCTGTAAGCCGTCCTGGGACGGCAGCTCGATGTTGACGCTGAGCCGGTCCGCCAGCAGGCCCAGCTGCCGCACCAGTTCCGGCGAGGTGCCTGGGATGGCCTTGGCGTGGATATACCCGTTGAACCGGTACTCCTCCCGCAGGATGCGCAGCGCCCGGATCATCTGCTCTGTGGTATAGTCCGGACTGTGCAGTACGCCGCTGGAGAGAAACAACCCCTCGATGTAATTCCGCCGGTAAAAGCCGATGGTCAGCTCCGCCAGCTCCCGCGGCGTAAACGCCGCCCGCCGTGTGTCGTTGCTGCGCCGGTTGACACAGTACTTACAGTCGAAGGTGCAGACGTTGGTCATCAGCACCTTCAGCAGCGTGACGCACCGCCCGTCAGCGGAGAAGCTGTGGCAGCACCCGGCAATGGAGGAGGACGTATTACCGATCATGCCGGGTCTGGAGCCGCGCCGCACACCGCTGGAGGTGCAGGCCGCGTCGTACTTGGCGGCATCCGTCAGGATGGTCAGCTTCTCCAGAACATCCATATGGTTACGCCGCGCGGCGTCTGCGGCGAGGCGCCGGATGGTCGATGCAGTCGATGAGCCGCATCACGTTGGCAGCGATGGAGCCTGCGCCCAGCAGGGTAATCAGCAGTCCGATAGTCGTCATAGTCAGTTACCTCCGCGTCAAACTTATGTTCTACTCGAATTATAAATCGAACAATCGTTCTTGTCAACACAAATCGAACAAAAATTCTACAAAATTTGCACGAGAGGTTGACCGGAGGGGGCGCGTGTATTAAAATAAGGTGCAAGAAAGAGAAAAGCGAGGCTTCTGTATGACGGAACTGGAAAGACGATTCATCGCGGCGCGGCAGGCCGCCATCGCCGCTGATTTTCAAAAGCTGAATCCCCGCCAGCGGGAGGGTGTGCTGACCACGGAGGGGCCGCTGCTGCTGTTGGCAGGTGCCGGCTCCGGCAAGACCACGGTGCTCATCAACCGCGTGGCCAATCTGCTGCGCTACGGCCGGGGCAGCGACAGTACGGACATCCCCATCCCGGTGACGGAGGACGAGGCCGCGTTTCTGGAGGAATACGTCAAGTCCCCGGACGACGAGCAGCGCCCGCTGATGCAGTATCTCTGCGCCGTGGAGCCTGCCCGCCCGTGGGAGGTGCTGGCCATCACCTTCACCAATAAGGCCGCCAACGAGCTGAAGGAACGACTGGGCCGCATGCTGGGGGAGGAGGTGGCCCAGGATGTGTGGGCTTCCACGTTCCACTCCGCCTGTGTCCGCATCCTGCGCCGGGACATCGACCGCATCGGCTTCGACCGCAGCTTCACCATCTACGACACGGACGACAGCAAGCGGGTCATCAAGGACATCCTCAAGGAGCTGTCGCTGGACGAGAAGGCATTCCCCACCCGGGAGATCCTGAGCATCATCTCCCGGGCCAAGGACGAGATGCAGTCCCCGGAGGAATTCATCCAGCAGTGGCAGGCCATCAACGACTGGCGCCGTATCAGGATCGGTAAAGTATATGCGCTTTACAACAAAAAGCTGCGGGACGCCAACGCGCTGGACTTTGACGACATCATTCTCCACACCGTCCGGCTGCTGCAAGACTGCCCGGATGTGCGGGCGTACTACCAGAACAAATTCCGTTATATCCTCATCGACGAGTATCAGGACACCAACCACCTGCAATACCTGCTGGCCAGCCTACTGACCAATGAACGGCACAATATCTGCGTAGTGGGCGACGACGACCAGAGCATTTACCGCTTCCGGGGCGCAGACATCAGCAATATCCTCAGCTTTGAAAAGGAGTACAAGGGCGCCCGCACCATCCGTCTGGAGCAGAATTACCGCTCCACACAGAACATTCTGGACGCGGCCAACGCCGTCATCCGCCACAACGAGGGGCGCAAGGGAAAGACCCTGTGGACGGAGAACGGGGCGGGGGAGAAGGTCACCGTCAAGACCGCTTTTAATGAGAGCGACGAGGCCAATTATGTGGTGGGGCAGATCATGATGGACTACCGCCGCGGCGGCAGCTGGAAGGACAACGCCGTGCTCTACCGGATGAACGCCCAGTCCAACGCGCTGGAATATGCGTTCAAGCGCAACGGCGTGCCTTATAAGATCTACGGCGGCATGAAGTTCTTCGACCGGGCCGAGGTCAAGGACATGCTGGCCTACCTGTGTGTCATCAGCAACACCACCGACGACCTGCGGCTGCGCCGCATCGTCAACGTGCCGTCCCGCAAGATCGGACAGGCCACCGTGGATAAGGCGCAGCTCATCGCCACGGAGCAGGGAAGCGCCCTCTACGACGTGTTCCTGCATGCCTCCGACTACCCGGAGCTGAAAAACGCGGCTGGCAAGCTGATGACCTTTACAGATATGATCGAGTCCCTGCGCCGGCAGGTGGAGGGCTGCGACCTCATGGAGTTCTACGATCTGGTCTGCGACAAAAGCGGCTACACGGCGGCGCTGCGGGAAAAGGACGATATGGAGAGCCGCGGCCGCCTGGAAAACGTGGAGGAGCTGAAATCCAGCATTCAGGGCTATCTGGAAAACGCGGAGGGTGAGCCGACGCTGGCGGGCTTTCTGGACGAGGTGGCGCTGTACACCGATCTGGACAGCCAGTCCGACAGCGACAATTGCGTGACCATGATGACCATGCACGCCGCCAAGGGGCTGGAATTCCCTCACGTCTATGTGGTGGGCATGGAGGATGGACTTTTCCCCGGAAATCGCGCCATGGGCGACGCGGAGGAGATGGAGGAGGAGCGGCGTCTTTGCTATGTGGCCATGACCCGCGCCAAGGAGACGCTGACGCTGACAAACGCACGGCAGCGTATGCTGTTCGGCCGCACGGCCCCCGCCATGCCCTCCCGCTTTTTGAAGGAGATCCCGGAGGAGAACATGGAGTGGCTCAGCAAGCCGCAGCCCCGCAGCGTAGAGAGCGACGTGGGCTGGGGCGACGGCAGCGGCGACGGCTACGCACCCAGATACATCGGCTATGGCGAGGGCTACGGCAGCCAGAGCCGCCGCACCCCGCCGGTCACTACCTCCCGCGCACCGGCCGCTCCCGCCAAAAAGCCGCTCCAGACGGCATCGGGCGCAGGGCGCAGGGCCGCGCCTGCCGGCGGCCTGATGCAGCTTGCCCCGGGAGAGAGCGTGCGCCATGACGCCTTCGGACAGGGCATGGTGCTGTCCGTCCGGATCATGGGCAACGACGCCCTCATCGAGGTGGCCTTTGACACCGTGGGTACGAAAAAGCTGATGCTGCGGGCTGCCATGGGGCATCTGACCAAGGGCTGATGCCGCTGTAAACCTGAGGTTGCGCGGTTTTCCCTTGGCAGTTTGCCCCGCAAACCTGAGGTTGCTGGACAGACGGCGGAAAAACTGCTATACTGTCCTCACAGGAAAGGAGGCGTATCCATGTCATCTGCATTTGGTTTTCATTCCGGTATACTCGGTTTCGGCGGTCTGGGCATATTCCAGATCCTGTTCGCGGTGGTGTTTGTCGGCATCCTCTTCGTGTTCATGTTCAACGCCGGCAAAAGCCTGATGGAATGGAGCAAAAACAACCGCTCACCCAGATTGACCGTCGCTGCCAGCGTCGTGGCAAAGCGGGAGAATGTCAGCGTCCACCATCACCACGGCAACGGAGCGGGACACACCACGCGCTCCACCACCTACTACGCCACCTTCGAGTTTGACGGCGGCGACCGTTCGGAGCTGCGCCTCTCCGGTCAGGAGTACGGCCTGCTGGCGGAGGGCGATACCGGCCTGCTGACGTTTCAGGGCACCCGTTTTGTGGATTTCCAGCGGCAGGGGACTGCCGCCGCAGAAAGTGCGGCAGAACCGGCGCAGGAGGACGCTCCACCGAGCCGGGAGCGCCGCAGCTGGGACCCCGAGCTATGACCATCACGCATAAAAAACATCCCTCACATGAGGGATGTTTTTTATGCTTTTTCCTCACAGCACCCGGACGCCGCCCATGATGAGCGTACCAGCCAGGGCGGCCATCTCCTCCGGCGACTCCTTTGCCCCGTCCTGTAGCCACTTCAGCGTCAGGGACAGGTTCCCCGACACGATAAAATGACAGAAATAGGACAGCCGCTCCGGATCGCCGCCATAGAAGCGGGCCACAAAGTCCCGCAGGAAATAGTCCCGCAGAATGGCGCAGATGCGCTCCGTATAGGCCCGGTCGCCGTTGGGACCCAGCAGCACCAGACAGAGGTCCGCGTTGTCTCTTGCGAAGCGGTACAGGTCGGCCAGGTAGGGATAGGCGCTGCCCTCGCCGCTGCTGTGGGCGTGCTTGCGGCACACCAGAATAAGCCTCTCGGCCATCTCGTCCTCCAGCCGCTGCAGCAGGTCGCCCACGTCCTTATAGTGGATGTAGAACGTGCCCCGGTTGATGTCGGCCCGCTCTGCCAGCTCCCGAACGGAGATGCTGCGGGACGGCTTTTCCGCCATAAGGTGCATCAGCGCCTGACGCAGCTGCTTTTTCGTCTTTCTTACGCGGCGGTCTACGGTCATATCCTCCATGTGCGCCACCTCCACCCGTGCGGACGTATCCGCTGTATTGTGAATATCTTATCACACTTACTGTTACAAAAGCAACAGCCTGCGCCGAATTTGTGCGGATAATTCTGCACACTTCTAAAAAACGCCGCCTCCGCATAGAGATAGGACAACAGTCAGGATTCGGAGGAAGGCATTATGAATCGATCCACATCCATCTATCAGGACATGGCGGCCCGCACGGGCGGCAGTATCTATATCGGGGTGGTAGGCCCGGTGCGGACGGGCAAATCCACCTTCATCAAGCGCTTTATGGAGACGCAGGTCCTGCCCCACATCGACAATGCGTACCGCCGCGACCGGGCGCAGGATGAGCTGCCCCAGAGCGGCTCCGGCCGCACCATCATGACCGCAGAACCAAAGTTCGTACCGGAGGAGGCCGTCCGCATCCGGCTGGAGGACGACGTGACCTTCTCCGTGCGGCTCATCGACTGCGTGGGCTACATGGTGCCCGGCGCCATGGGTCAGTTCGAGGAGCTGTCGCCCCGCATGGTGATGACTCCGTGGTACGACCACGAGATCCCCATGACCGAGGCGGCGGAGCTCGGCACCCGCAAGGTCATCGCCGACCACTCCACCGTGGGCATCGTCATCACCACCGACGGCACCATCACCGACATCCCCCGGGAGGACTATCTGGAGGCGGAGGAGCGTGTCATCCGGGAGCTGCAGGAGATCGGCAAGCCGTTTCTGGTGCTGCTGAACTCCGCCGATCCTCACGGCTCGCGGGCCGCCTCCATCGCCGGCGAGATCAGCGAAAAATTCGGCGTCAGCTGCCTGCCGGTAAACTGCCTGACGCTGGAGGAGCAGGAGCTGCAATCCCTGCTGCGGGGACTTCTGTACGAATTTCCCCTGCAGGAGCTGGACGTCTTTCTGCCGCCGTGGGTGGACGCCCTGCCCGGCGAGCACCCCATCAAAAGCGATCTGTACCAGCGCATCGCGGCAGGCACTGCCGGTCTGCGCTGCATCCGGCAGCTGGCGCCGTATCTGGCGTCCCTTGAGGACACGGAGAACGTGGAGTCCGCCGGCGTAGCCGCCATGGATCTGGGGCAGGGCGTCGCGCAGGCCAATATCCGCCTGCCCCGCAGCCTGTTCTATACCACGCTGTCCCAGCGCTCCGGCCTGTCCGTCGCCGACGACGGCGACCTGATGGAGCTGCTGACGGAGCTTGCCGAGGTGCGCAAGGCCTACGACAAGGTGGCTCCGGCACTGATCGCCGCCCGCGAAACGGGCTACGGCATCGTCCTGCCCACCGTGGAGGAGCTGGAGCTGGAGGACCCGGAGATCGTCAAGCAGGGGGGACGCTACGGCATCCGCATGCGGGCCAGCGCCCCGTCCATCCACATGATCCGCGCGGATGTCTCCACCACCGTGTCGCCCATCGTGGGCAACGAAAAGCAGTCGGAAGAGATGGTCAACTACCTGCTCCAGCAGTTCGAGGGCGATACCGGCAAGATCTGGGAGTCCAACATCTTCGGACGCAGCTTCAACGAGATCGCCGGGGAGGACCTGCAGGCCAAGCTGAAGCGGATGCCGCCGGACGCGCAGGCCAAGCTGCGGGAGGCGCTGGAGCGCATCATCAACGAGGGCGGCGGCGGTCTCATCTGCATCATCCTCTGAAAGCCGCGTCTCCATCACCGGAAAGGTTCAGCCGCAGACAGGCGGGGCAGTGCCCCGCCTGTTTTGCCGCCTCTCCGGCACGTCTGCATAGTTCAAAACGTATGGAACGTTCGGACTTGAAATTGAACATTTTTTAACGATTTTTGTTCTGTAACTGCCAAAAATAAAAATTTAAGAAACAAAATTGCAAATTTATAGTGACAAATCCCATTTGGATGCTATAATGTACTTGGAACAAATACCGCAGCTGCTGCGGACAAAGAAGGAAAGGAAAGCATCATGGGAATCAAAATCGGTATCAACGGATTTGGCCGTATCGGCCGTGTCGTCATGCGTATTCTGACGGAGGACCCGGAAAAATTTGACATCTGCGGCATCAACCTGCGCAAGGCGGACATCGACTATATGGTATACCTGCTGAAGTACGACTCTGTTTTCCGCAACTTCCCCGGCATGGTGGAGCACGCCGGCGGCGATCTGGTGGTCAATGGCAGGAAGATCAAGATCTACAGCGAGTCTGACGCCGCCATGATCAACTGGGCCGACTGCGGCGCGGAGTACATCATTGAATCCACCGGTGCCAACAACACCACCGAGAAGGCCAGCCGCCACTTCAAGGGCGGCGCCAAAAAGGTCATCTTGACGGCTCCCGCCAAGGACGACGCCACCCCCACCTTCGTTTACGGCGTCAACAGCGACGAGTACCGCTCCGACATGCGCGTCATCTCCAACGCCAGCTGCACCACCAACTGTCTGGCCCCGCTGGCCTACGTCATCCACAAGGAGTTCGGCATCGAGCAGTCCCTGATGTCCACCATCCATGCCTCCACCGCCAAGCAGAAGGCCGTGGACTCCCGCGGCGGCAGCGACTGGCGCACCGGCCGCTCCATCCTGAACAACATTATCCCCACCTCCACCGGCGCTGCCAAGGCCGTGGGCCGCGTCATCCCGTCCCTGAAGGGCAAGATGACCGGCATGGCGTTCCGCGTCCCCACGGCGGACGTGTCCGTGGTGGACCTGACTGCCCGCCTGAGCACCAGCGTCTCCTATGCCGACATCTGCTACGAGATCCTTCACGCCTCCGAGACGTACATGAAGGGCATCATCGGCTACACCCGCGACCAGGTGGTGTCCACCGACCTGATCGGCAATCCCTGCCCCTGCATCTTCGACGAGACCGCCGGCATCATGCTGGATCACGATTTCGTCAAGCTCATCGCCTGGTACGACAACGAGTGGGGCTACAGCAACATGGTCACCCGCATGCTGGAGCATATGCACACCGTGGACGAGGCGGATGCCTTCCTGACCCAGGAATAAGACCTGCCATACAAAAAAGACGACGGCATAGCCGTCGTCTTTTTCTGTCCGCGCTTGCCAAGGCGGGCGTACCGTGGTATGATGAAAGAAAAAGGGAGGGGATGTACCCATGCTGCTGGCCATTGATATCGGCAACTCCAATATTTCCGTGGGTCTGTTCGACCGTCAGCGGGAGCTGCGCTTTCTGGCGTCTCTGGACACGGACAGCCGCAAGACCGCCGATCAGATCAGCATCGACCTGATGAACCTGTTCACGCTGTACGGCTGCGACATCCATGGTGTCAGCGGCGCCATTTTCTCCAGCGTCGTGCCGCCCATCAACTTCATGATGGAAAAGGCGCTGACCCGCCTGCTGGGCAAGCCGCCCATGATGGTGGGTGCCGGCATCAAAACGGGCCTGAACATCCGCATGGAGTTCAACAGCCAGCAGCTGGGGGCCGACATCGTCTCCAACGCCGTGGCCGCGCTGGAAAAATATCCCGCGCCCATCATCATGATCGACATGGGCACCGCCACCATCATCTCCTACATCTCCGAAAAGCGCTGTTACGAGGGGGGCCTGATGTTCCCCGGCGTCCGCCTGTCACTGGACGCTCTGTCCGACCACACCGCCCAGTTGCCCAACATCTCCCTCCAGCACCCCCGCCACCTCATTGGCAAGAACACGGAGGACTGCATGCGCAGCGGCATCGTCTACGGCACCGCCGCCATGCTGGACGGCATCATCGACCGCATCCGCGACATGCTGGACGGGCAGGAGCCGTCCATCGTGGCCACCGGCCCCAATGCGCCGGTGATCGTGCGCTACTGCCGCAACCATGTGGCCTACGACAAGTACCTGCTGATGGAGGGTCTGCGCATTATCTACGAGAAGAACGCGGACACCGGAAAACGCGAAACACGCTGATATAAAAGAGCTGGAAAGGGAAATCCCTTTCCAGCTCTTTTCGCACGTTTTCCTTATTTCGCCAGGATCTTCTTCAGCTTGGCAAAGCGGGGCAGGGAGTCCTGCCGGGGCAGCTCCGGCTCGCCCTGGATCAGCGGCAGCGCGTACTCGATGAACTGCCGGTTCAGGCCGTTGCCCTCCTCGTTGATCCACTCGCGGGGGATCTTCTTCTCCACATTGGCCACCTCCATCAGCGGGATGAGCTTGGTGCGGCAGGCATACTTGCCGTCCTGTACGCCGCGCTCAAAGCCGATCATGCGGCCGTTGATGCCGTTGACAGCGTTCTCCACGGCCACCTTACCGGCCATGTAGGACTCCTCGATATCCGTCTCGCTGGCCAGATGGGCGGCGCAGCGCTGCAGCAGGTTCAGCTCGATGCCGCGCACCTTGGCGCCCGTCTCCTCCTTCAGCACCTCCGCCAGAATGGTGGCCAGACCGCCCAGCTGGGCATGACCGAAGCCGTCGTTGGCCGCCACCTTGGCCTCGGATACGAAGCCGCCGTCCTCGTAGTGGATGCCCTCGGACACCGCCACGATGCAGTTGCCCGTCTCCTTGTAGATGCGCTTGACATCCTCGATGAACTTGGGCATACTGAAATCCGTCTCCGGCAGGTAGATCAGGTCGGGACCTGCGCCGTACTCACCGGCCAGCGCGGAGGCCGCCGTCAGCCAGCCGGCGTGACGGCCCATGATCTCCACCACCACGATCATGCCGGTGTCGTACACATGGGCGTCCTGATAGACCTCCATGATGGACGTGGCGATATACTTGGCGGCGGAGGCGTAGCCGGGGCAATGATCGGTGCCGAACAGGTCGTTGTCGATGGTCTTGGGCACGCCCATGACGCGGCAGTCATAGCCCACGGACTGCATATACTGGTTGATCTTGTTGCAGGTATCCATGGAGTCGTTGCCGCCGTTATAGAAGAAGTAGCGCACGTCGTGCTTCTTGAACACCTCCAGGATCCGCTTGTAGTCGGTGTCGTCCAGCTCGGGATCGGCGATCTTGTAGCGGCAGGAGCCCAGTGCGGAGGAGGGTGTGTACTTCAGAAGCCGCAGCTCCTCGGGATCCTCCAGTCCCATGTCGAACAGGCGATCCGCCAGCACGCCCTTGATGCCGTGCTCCGCGCCCAGCACCTGGGTGATGGCGCCGGACTTCAGCGCCGTGTCGATAACGCCGTAGGCACTGGCGTTGATAACGGACGTGGGGCCGCCGGACTGGCCGATGATACATGCGCCGCGCAACTCATTCATAGGTCTGTACCTCCGAAACATTGTTTTCAAAATTTGGTGATGCACCGGCCGCTGCCGCCGCCGGACGTTCTCTGGGTCAGTATTTTACCATGGAAATTTGGGAATGTAAATGCTTTCGGTCTTGCAAATGGGAAAAAATATGATACAATAGGAATGTAACAATCATTCCGTACAATCAACAAATCATTATTACGGAAAAGGAGATCGAATTATGGCACTGGTAACTTCCAAGGAAATGTTTGAAAAGGCATATGCCGGCGGTTACGCCATCGGCGCGTTCAACGTCAACAACATGGAGATCGTGCAGGGCATCACCGAGGCCTGCCAAGAGGAGCATGCTCCCGTGATCCTGCAGGTCAGCAAGGGCGCCCGCGCCTACGCCAACCACACCTATCTGGTGAAGCTGGTGGAGGCCGCTGTGGCCTGCTGCCCCGACATCCCCATCGTGCTGCATCTGGACCACGGCCCCGACTTTGAGACCTGCAAGAGCTGTATCGACGGCGGCTTCACCTCCGTGATGATCGACGCGTCCTCCAAGCCCTTTGCCGAGAATATCGAGATCACCCGCAAGGTGGTGGAGTACGCCCATGACCACGGTGTCGTGGTGGAGGCCGAGCTGGGCACCCTGGCCGGCATCGAGGACGAGGTCAAGGTAGCCGCTCACGAGGCGTCCTACACCCGCCCCGAGGAGGTGGAGGAGTTTGTCGCCAAGACCGGCTGCGACTCTCTGGCCATCGCCATCGGCACCAGCCACGGCGCCTATAAGTTCAAGCCTGAGCAGTGCACCCGCAACGAGCAGGGCATTCTGGTGCCGCCTCCCCTGCGCTTCGACGTGCTGGAGGAGGTCAGCAAGCGTCTGCCCGGCTTCCCCATCGTGCTGCACGGCTCTTCCTCCGTCCCTCAGGACTATGTGAAGATGATCAACGAGCACGGCGGCAAGATGCCCAACGCCATCGGCGTACCGGAGGAGCAGCTGCGTCAGGCCGCCCGCCTGTCCGTCTGCAAGATCAACATCGACTCCGATTTGCGTCTGGCCATGAC
>ERZ780195.487-NODE-487-length-39739-cov-19.836811_pt1 | contig 39739 bp, 37 predicted proteins | sample MGYA00511017_ERZ780195 | MGnify/ENA primary metagenome ERZ780195 (study PRJEB29588, sample SAMEA2159974) | human gut metagenome | biome: human gut; feature: human-associated habitat; material: faeces | place: Denmark | collected 2008/2010 ...
TGACTTCACTCAGCCGAGCCTGCAAACAATTTTGCGCATAAATCTTGACGGGACCCCCCCCTGCGACCTTACTTCTGCGGGGGGAGACGCGGCGGGCAGGGCTCACCCCAGCTTCCGTCCCATTTCGATGCGCACCTCGTGCCGATCGGGATCGGTGTTGGAGTAGGCATACAGGTCGAAGCCCACGATGTCGAAGCCGTTCCGCCGGTAGAAGGCGATGGCATTTTCGTTGCAGGACTGGGTCTCCAGAATGAGCATCCGGGCACCGGAGGTCCGCGCCGCGTCCAGCATGGGTGCGAGAAGTCTGGCGCCCAAGCCCTTGCCGCGGCGGGAATCGTCAAATATACAGATATTGCTGATGCGGAAGCGGTTGTTCCAGGTTTCCGGGGAACCCTCGATATACCCAATGAGGGTCTCGCCCTCAAAGGCGCCGAAGGCCACCGGCTCCTCCAGCCACTCGCCGTAAAACACATCGTCAAAGGAGCGCTCTACCGGCGCGTCAAAGGGCTTGTACTGCACCTGAAAGCCGTGTTCATCGGGGCAAATGTCGTAATAGCCGTTGGTGTGATAGCGGGCGGTGAATGTTTGCCCCGCGTAGGTCCTTTTATCCAGTGGTCTGATCTCCATATAACAGCCCCGCCCTAATGCCCCGGCAGCCGGCGCGCCGGGTCAGATGTGTGCTTCGATAAAATCCGTCAGCGCCGGAAGCGTCTCGGTGCGCCAATAGCGGCTGCAGTCGGCAGAGCGGTCCAGAAGACGCTTATTGTACAGCTCCCGCCGCAGCGTGGCGGGATCGTGAAACAGCGTCCATGCGTCCAGCAGGTCATTGATCTCCGGCTCCGTATACTGCCGCCCGGCCTCCAGCCTGCCCGCCAGGTACCAGAGCGCCGCCAGCTTCTTCTTGTGCTTGGCGGGAAGCGCGGTCAGCTGGCCCTCCGGCGTCATAAACGGGGCCAGCTCTGTCAGCGTGTATTCCATGTGTGCCCTCCCTTCATCGCGGCGTAAGGCGGCGCCGCGTCTGCTTTTTCACATTATACCAGGGGATAGACGGCATCGCAAGCGGTTTGCGCGGCGTATCGTTATTGCGGAAGTAGAATAACGCTATTCACGAGTAAGACTTGCAGAAAAGCCAAAAATATTGTATAATAACTAAAAAAATTTCAGGTACTTTCGGATAAGCGGGGCGACCCGCCGCAGGAAGGAGAACGATATGGCCACTTTCACCGTGAACGGACAGACCGTTGTCGTCGAGAAGAATCAGAAGCTCATCCGCTATCTGCGGGACACGCTGCACCTGACCTCCGTGAAGGACGGATGCAGCGAGGGCGCCTGCGGCACCTGCCATGTGCTTATCGACGGCAAGCCCACCAAGGCGTGCATTCCCCAGACGGACAAGCTGGAGGGCAAGACCGTCGTGACGGTGGAGGGCCTCAGCGACTGGGAGAAGCAGGTGTATACCTTCGCCTTCGGCGAGGCGGGCGCGGTGCAGTGCGGCTTCTGCATCCCCGGCATGGTCATCTCCGCCAAGGGGCTGCTGGACGTGAACCCCGACCCCACCCGGGAGGAGGCGGCCTTCGCCATCCGCAACAACATCTGCCGGTGCACCGGCTATGTGAAGATCATTGACGGCATCCTGCTGGCGGCGAAAATTTTCCGGGAGGGGAAGCTGCCCGCGGCCACTGCCGACGACTGGCAGGTGGGCAGCCGCGTCCACCGGCTGGACGTGGAGGAGAAGGTGCTGGGCTATGGCCAGTACCCCGACGATGTGTATGTGGACGGCATGTGCTACGGCGGCGCGGTGCGCAGCCAGTATGCCCGCGCCAGAGTCCTGCGCATCGACACCTCCGAGGCGGAGGCGCTGGAGGGTGTGGTGTGCGTGCTGACCCAGAAGGACATTCCCGGCAAGGTCAACGTGGGCCATCTGAAGAAGGATCAGCCCACCCTCATCGGCATCGGCGAGCTGACCCACTATCTGGGCGACGCGGTGGCGCTGGTGTGCGCCCGGGATCAGGAGACGCTGGAGGCCGCCAAGAAGCTGGTAAAGGTGGAGTACGAGGTGCTGCCGGCGGTGCATAACCCCACCGAGGCGGCGGCGCCCGGCGCACCGCTGGTGTTCGAGGAAGAGGAGAGCAACGTGCAGGCCTACAAGCACGTCTCCCGCGGGGACGCGGCGGGGGCCATTGCCGGATCGAAATATGTGCTGACGGAGAAGTTCCACACGCCGTGGACGGAGCATGCGTTCCTGGAGCCGGAGTGCTGCGTGGCACTGCCGCTGGACAACGGCGGCGTGAGGCTGCTGACCACGGACCAGAGCTCCCACACCACCATGCACGAGTGCGCGGCTATGCTGGGCGTGGACTATGAGCACTGTCAGGTGCAGAACATGCTGGTGGGCGGTGGCTTCGGCGGCAAGGAGGACATGTCCGTGCAGCATCACGCGGCACTGCTGGCCTATGTGGCGCGGGTGCCGGTGAAGGTGAAGCTCAGCCGGCAGGAGTCCATCCTCGTCCACCCCAAGCGCCACAGCTTTGACATGGAGTTCACCATGGGCTGTGACGAAAACGGCATCATTCAGGGCGTGAAGGCCAGCGTGGTGTCCGACACCGGCGCGTTTGCGTCGCTGGGCGGACCGGTGCTGGAGCGGGCCTGCACCCACGCGGCAGGGCCTTACGCCTATGAGAATTTTGAGATCGAGGGACATGCCTACTACACCAACAACCCGCCGGCCGGCGCGTTCCGGGGCTTCGGCGTGACACAGACCTGCTTCTGCACGGAGACGCTGCTGAACCAGATGGCCGATCTGGTGGGCATCAGCCCGTGGGAGATCCGGTACCGCAACGCCATACGGCCCGGCGGCGTGCTGCCCAACGGCCAGATCGTGGACGAGTCCACCGGCCTTGTGGAGACGCTGGAGGCCATCAAGCCCGCCTATGACGCGGCGGTGGCGGCAGGCGACCCGGTGGGTATCGCCTGCGCCATGAAGAACGCCGGCGTGGGCGTGGGCATCCCCGACTGGGGGCGCTGCAAGCTCATCGTGGAGGACGACGGAAAGGTGCACATCTACTCCGGCGCCAGCTGCATCGGGCAGGGACTGGGCACCGTGCTGGTACAGACGGTGGTGACCTGCACCGGCCTGAAGCGCGATGACGTGGTGTATGAGCGCAGCAACACATGGATCGCGCCGGACTCCGGCGATACCTCCGGCAGCCGCCAGACGCTGGTGACCGGCGAGGCCACCCGCCGCGCCTGCGCGAAGCTGAAGGCGGAGCTGGACGCCGGCAGAACGCTGGCGGAGCTGGCAGGGCAGGAGTTCTACGGCGAATATCTGGCCAAGACCGACCCGCTGGGCGCGGATGTGCCCAACCCCGTGAGCCATGTGGCCTACGGCTACGCCACCCAGATGTGTATTCTGGATAAGGAGACGGGGAAGATCAAGAAGATGGTGGCCGCCCACGATGTGGGCAAGGCCGTGAACCCTCTCAGCGTGGAGGGACAGATCGAGGGCGGCGTGGTGATGTCCATGGGCTACGCCCTGACGGAGCAGTATCCCATCGACGAGAACTGCAAGCCCACCGCCAAGTACGGCACGTTGGGCCTGTTCCGGGCCAACCAGCTGCCGGAGCAGGAGATCGAGGCCATCGTGGTGGAGAAGCCGGGACTGGATGTGGCCGGCGGCGCCATCGGCATCGGCGAGATCACGTCCATCCCCACGGCGCCGGCCATCGCCGACGCCTACTACCGGCTGGACGGGGAGCGGCGCCTGGAGCTGCCGCTGGTGAACACGCCCTACGCCCGGAAGAAGTGAAAAGAAAACAGGCCGCAGCACGGCTGCGGCCTGTGACGAAGCGATAAGCGCCGGGGGCTATGACTGTTGTTCCTGCCCGGTGAGGGCGTCCAGAGCGGCGCGGGTGTCCACGTCCGTCAGCTGGCGGGCGGGCACGTCGTACAGCAGCAGGGCGTCCTCGTGACGGCGGATGACGGTGCTGCCGCCGTGATCCTCCCGCAGCTCCCGCAGCTCCGGAAAGAAGCAGGCGGGGAACAGGCAGGGATTGCCCCGGACGCCGTTGTGGCCCAGCGCCACGATGTGGGACGGGTGCTGGCAGTAGAAGTCCAGCAGCTCCGCCACGCTGGCCTGCTCCAGCAGGGGCTGGTCGGACACCAGAAACAGCGCGGCGTCGCAGTCGCCCAGAGCGTCCAGACCGAGGGAAATAGTGTGGCTGATGCCCCAGTCCGGGTGCCGGTTCTTCACGGGCATGAAGGAGAAGCGCCGGGCGGCCTCCGCCGCCTCCGGATACTGGGTGACGACGACCACGCGGCAGAACCGGTCGGTGGGCACGGCCTCCAGCGCATGGACCAGGAGGGGCTTGCCGTCCACCCGGGCGGCCAGCTTGTTTTCACCGAAGCGGGACGCGTTGCCGGCGGCCATGACGACGCAGCCGATGCGCAGCTTTTCCATAGGGATCACCTCCGTGGTGGTAGTATACCCGGAAAACGGAAAAGCTGTCAAGAAAAACGGCGTTATATCCCAAGTAGGATAACGGAAAGCCTTTTCAAAGCCGCAGGCTTGTGATAGGATAGAACAAATATCAGTATGGCTGATGGCAGCCATTTGCACAGCTGTTACCGAGTCAAATCTCGTTTACAAGGAGGAGTACCGGAATGGGTGAGGTAGGAAAGAGCCAGGTCAGAGTGGATGCTTTCGACAAGGCCACAGGACGTACCAAATATTATGAGGATCTGATGCCCCGGAACGCACTGTATGTGCGCATCAAGCACGCGGAGATCGCCCACGGCTTCGTGAAGTCCGTGGATACCAGCGCCGCCGAGGCCATCGACGGCGTGGTGAAGGTCATCACCTGCTTCGACGTGCCGGACATCACCTTCCCCACGGCGGGCCATCCCTGGTCCATGGATCCGGGCCATCAGGACGTGGCTGACCGGCACCTGTTGAACCGGCATGTGCGGTATTGGGGCGACGATGTGGCGGTGGTCATCGCGGAGGATGAGGTGTCCGCCATGCAGGGCGTGCGGGCGCTGAAGGTGGAGTATGAGGAGCTGCCCTTCGTGCTGGATGTGCAGAAGGCCATGGAGGACGGCGCGCCCCAGCTCCACGAAAACTATCCCCACAATATCCTGAAGCACACGGATATGCGCAAGGGCGATTATCAGGCCGCCATACAGGAGCCGGGACTGATCAAGGTGGAGGGTTGGTACGATACCCCCACCGTGCAGCACAGCCATATCGAGAACCACGGCTGCTTCTCCTACGAGGAGAATGGGCGGATCGTGGTGGTGTCCTCCACCCAGATCCCCCACATCATCCGCCGCATCGTGGGACAGGCACTGGGCCGTCCGTGGGCGGATATCCATGTCATCAAGCCCTATATCGGCGGCGGCTTCGGCAACAAGCAGGACGCGCTGTACGAGCCGCTGTGCGCCTACTGCACCACGCAGGTGGGCGGCCGCCCCGTGCGCATCGACTGCTCCCGGGAGGAGACGTTCGTGTCCAACCGCGTGCGCCACGCCATCCGGTTCCACATCGTGTCCTGGCTCCGCAAGGACGGCACGTTTGCCGCCCGGAAGGTGGAGTGCTTCTCCAACCAGGGCGCCTACGCCTCCCACGGCCACTCCATCGTGGCCAAGGCCATGGGCTCCTTCCCCCAGCACTATCCCTGCGACAACATGGAGTGCGACGCCTGGACGGTGTTCACCAACCGGCCGGCCGCCGGCGCCATGCGGGGCTACGGCATGCCCCAGGCGTCCTTTGCCGACGAGTCCAACGTGGACGACTGCGCCCGGGCGGTGGGCATGGACCCGCTGGCCTTCCGGATGCAGAACATCATGCCCCAGGGCTACGAGGACGGGTTCAGCCACAACGTGAACTATAACGACTCCTTCCGTGAGTGCATGGAGGCGGGCCGCAAGTACATAGACTACGACCGGAAGATGGCGGAGTATGCCAAGGAGACCGGGCCCATCCGCCACGCGGTGGGCATGGCCACCTTCTGGTACAACACCGCCGTGTATCCCATCTCGCTGGAGACCTCCAGCAACCGGATGCAGCTGAATCTGGACGGCACCGTCACCATGCAGTGCGGCGAGACGGAGATCGGCCAGGGCGCCGACACCGCCTACGCCCAGATGACTGCCGATGTGGTGGGCCTGAAGAGCTACAGGGACGTGCATGTGGTGTCCTGCCAGGATACGGACATCACCCCCACGGGCCTGGGCGCCTACGCCAGCCGCCAGACGTATACGGCGGGCTTCTCCATCCGGCAGACCGGCCTGATGCTGAAGGAAAAGATCCTGAACTACGCCACCGACCTGACCCGTCAGGCGGTGTACAACATGGACATCGTGGACGGCAACATCGTCCGCAATACCGACGGCAAGGTGCTGATGAGCCTGCAGGAGCTGGCGATGACCGCCCAGTACAACGCGGCCAAGAGCGAGCACATCACCGCCGAGTCCACCTTCACCATCCGCAACAATGCCTATTCCTTCGGCTGCACCTTCGTGGACATCGAGGTGGACATCCCCATGTGCAAGGTGACGCTGCGGGACATCGTCAACGTACACGACTGCGGCAAGCTCATCAACCCGGCGCTGGCCGCTGCCCAGGTACACGGCGGCATGTCCATGGCCATCGGCTACGGCATGGGCGAGCAGCTGCTGTTCGATGAGAAGAACGGCAAGCCGCTGAACAACAACCTGCTGGACTACAAGCTCAGCACCATCATGGACCACCCCCATCTGGAGGCGCAGTTCATCGAGAACGCCGAGCCGACGTCGGCCTTCGGCACCAAGGCGCTGGGCGAGCCGCCGGCCTGCTCCGGCGCGCCGGCCATCCGCAACGCCATTCTCAACGCCACCGGCGTGGCCATCGACCAGAACCCCATGAATGCCCACATCCTCTTCAAGCGCTTCAGCGAAGAGGGACTCATTCAGGACTGAGGAGGGACAAGCTATGTATGATATGTTGGCACTGTACGAGGCCAGGGACGTACAGGACGCGGTGCGCCTGCGGCTGGAGCACCCCGAGGCGCAGATCATCGCCGGCGGTACCGACGTGCTGGTGCAGATGCGCGAGGGCAAGCGGGCCGGCAAGGCGCTGATCTCCATTCAGAAGTGCGATGAGATGCGGGGCGTCTCCATCGACGCCGAGGAGAATATCCGCATCGGCAGCCTCACCAGCTTTACCCACATCACCAACGATCCCATCATCCAGCAGTACATCAACGTGCTGGGCGAGGCGGTGGATATGGTGGGCGGCCCCCAGATCCGCAACGCCGGCACCATCGGCGGCAACACCTGCAACGGCGTGACCTCCGCCGACTCCGCCTCCACGCTTCACGCGTGGGAGGCCATCGTGGAGATCACCGGCAAAAACGGCGTGCGCCGTGTGCCTATCAAGGAGTTCTACATCAAGGCGGGCACCGTGGACCTACGGGTGGAGGACGGCGAGATCCAGACCGCCATCCTTATCCCCAAGACGTCCTATGACCGGACGTGGGGACACTACATCAAATACGCCATGCGCAACGCCATGGACATCGCCACGCTGGGCACCTCCGTCAATGCGCGGCTCAGCCCCGACGGCAAGACGTTTGAGCGGGTGCGCATCGCCTTCGGCGTGGCAGGCCCTGTGCCCATGCGGGCGGTGAACGCGGAGGCGTTCATCAACGGCAAGGCTGTGACGCTGGAGAATATCGAGGAATTCGGACGCAAGGTGCTGGAGGACATCAATCCCCGCGATTCGTGGCGCGCCAGCAAGGCGTTCCGCAGCCACATCGCCGTGGAGAGCGCCAAGCGGTGCCTCATCGAGTCCGTGAAGCTGGCGGGAGGTGTGCTGTAATGGCCAAGAGACAGTATCAGCTGGTGACCTGCACCATCAACGGCAGGGAAGTGGAGCAGATGGTGGACGTGCGCGCGTCCCTGACCGATATGCTCCGGAACGATTTCCACCTGACCAGCGTGAAGAAGGGCTGCGAGGTGGGCGAGTGCGGCGCGTGCAACGTGCTCATCGACGGCGAGTGCTTCAACTCCTGCCTGTATCTGGCGGTGTGGGCTGAGGGCAAGCACATCACCACGCTGGAGGGGCTGATGGGCCCCAACGGCGAGCTGTCCGACATCCAGCAGGCGTTTATGGAGGAGACGGCCATCCAGTGCGGCTTCTGCATTCCCGGCTTCCTGATGACGGCGGTGGAGATCCTGGACCGCGGCGTGCTGTACAGCGACGATGAGCTACGCAAGCTGCTGAGCGGCCATCTGTGCCGCTGCACCGGCTATGAGAATATCTTCAAGGCGGTGAAAAAGACCATGCTGCGCCGTCTGGGCAAGCTGGACGATCCGTTCCTGAATACCTGAAAATAGAAACCAGCGCCCCGGGCCATACGGCCCGGGGCGCTGTGTGGTTCATGCGGATACTTGCAGGTCACATGGTGTCGCTGCGGCCCAGAAGATAATCGGCGGAGACGCCGTAATAATCCGCCAGCTTCAGCAGGTGCCGCAGCGGCAGTTCGTTGGCACCCCGCTCATAACGGGCGTACATGGTCTGAGATGTGCCGAGGATATCGGCGATGTCCTGCTGCGTTTTGTCATGATCCTCACGCAAATCCCGCAGCCGCCGCTGATAGGGAAAGCCCATACTGCACCACTCCTTTGGCAGTATTGTAGCCAGTAAATATATTTACTATTGATTTTAGTAAATATATTTATTAAAATGGAAGGATAACCAAAAAGGAGTGGGGAAAATGGCGGACTATAAGAAAATGTACCTGATGGCGGTGGATGCCATAGAGCGGGCGATGGAGTTGTTAGCGGAGGCGAAACAGGCATGCGAGGAGCTATACATACAGACCGCTGAGATGGAGAGCGAGGCACAGGTGCTGGTATTCCCGGATAGAAAAACCGAAAGAGATGAGTAAAAAACATTGTCCCCGGCCGCAGACCGGGGACAATGTGCATCACAAGCATGTTTACGGTTCAACAGGGATGATCAGATCCCCAAAGCGGATGTGATCCACCTGCGTGATGTCGATGGGAGCGGTAAAGGGCTGGATTAGATAAGCGAAGTCGTGATAGCCGTCTCCGCTGTTAGTGCCCAGCGGGACGCTGCTGCCGTCCTTGAGCACCACCTCCCAGCCGTCCTTGACCTCGCAGTACTTCTCCTCGTGCTCCACGCAGTCTGGGTACTCTACATCCACATACAGCGGATCGTAGCGGTACTCGAACTCCAGACTCAGCGCGGAGATGTTGAAGTAATCCGGATAGATCATGCGGCCCGGGTCGGTGCTCTCCTCCGTCAGACCGGAGGCGTCGATGTGCAGCGTGGGGTGCTCCTGGGCCGGAGGCAGGTCAAAGCGCCAGTCGCCCTCCAGCAGGACGGTGTATTCGTGGTCATCATTCTGCACGGAGATGTTGTGGATGTTCACGGACTTGGGGGTATCATCGGTGAAATCCACCCAGATGGGGTCGCCGGGCCGGTAGGGGTCGGGGTTGCGCTGGCCCTGTCCGTGACTGCTGAGCCAGACCACTGTTTCCAGCACGTTGTCGCCGGGGATGTCGTCGTACCACGCGGCGTACCAGAAGTAGAAGGGCGTCTCATCGCAGCCCTCCACCTGCAGAACGTCGGGGTCAAGGATATTGCTGTCCAGCACGGAAAGCTGAAGCCAGCCCTCGCCGGGGTCGGGGATGCGCAGCGCCGTGCCCGCCGGGGCCTCAATGCGCAGGCGCAGGTAGTAGTTGTGCTTGTCGCAGATGGCCGCCACCGGTGTGATGGTGGTGCCGTGACTGGTGACGGGGGCGGGCAGATCCGTGGTGCCAAGCGTCTCCATGACCTGCCGCTGGCTTTCGTTCAGCTGGCCGAAAAAGCCCTTGAAGGCGTCGGCCACGCCCAGCTTGGCGGCGGCTACGGTGGCGATGCACAGCGCCGCCGCAATGGCGGCCACCAGCATCACGCGGGTCATGCGGCGGATAGGGCGCACACCGCGGGCACCCTGATTTTCCTGAATTTTGTTCATCGTCAGCTCCTTGATCCGGCGGAGGCCGGCGGCTCCGTCCTCCGGCAGCGGTACGCTGTCGTCCTGCACACCGCGCATCAGCTCGTAGATATCGTATTCCATGCCGTACCTCCTTTTTCCGATACTTCGTCGTATGGCACCTCCCGCAGCAGGAAGGCTCTCAGCTTTTCGCGCCCGCGGCGCAGCTTGGACTTGACGGTGGACTCGTTCAGCCCCATTTCCCGGGATATGTCGCCCAGCTTCTGGCAGTAATAGTAGCGGCGGAGAAAGACCTCCCGGTCTGCCGGCTCCAGCGACAGCAGGGCCAGACGCACGCGGGCAGTCCGCTCCTTCTCCGTCAGCGCCGTCTCCGGCGTGCGGTCATCCACGAGAACTGCGTCCTCCGGGAGAGGCTGTTCCGGCACGGCCCGGCGGAGCCGGTCACGGGCAGCGTTGCGGGCCACGGCGCTGAGCCACGGGCGGGCCGCGCCGCTGCGCACCTTTTCGGCGTTGTTCCAGAGGGAGAAAAACACATCGGAGGCGGTCTCCTCCACGTCGGACTCGGTCAGCGCCGCGCCGAGGATGCCGCGGATGATGGCGCTGACATACGCGCCGTAGCGGTCGATGAACCACGCCAGCGCCTCCTGGGAGCCGCGCTTGATCTGGCGCAGAGCCTGTTCCTCTGTCAAATCCTTCACTTCCTTTACGGGGGGAATGTTTTCTTGACGGCCGTCATCTATCATAACGCAAAGCAGGCGAAAAAGGTTGCAGGGATGGGAAAATAAAAAAAGAGACACGGCCAAGCCGTGTCTCTCTGGCAGCGGGAGAAGGATTCGAACCCTCACATACGGAGTCAGAGTCCGCTGTGCTACCTTTACACAATCCCGCTATGTTCTGACGAACAAAAACTATTATACAGGTTTTGGGGCGTTTGTCAATACCTTTTTGCGCCTTCCGGGGAAAAAATCGCGCCCGGCCCTCCAGAGGGGGGGGGGAGAGCCGGGCGCGGAGAGGGAGGCGGTTTACTTGGCCTGCTCCAGATCGGCGCCGGTCAGGTACTTGCCCAGCGGCTTGTAGGCGATGGCGAAGATCAGCAGCGTGATGGCGATGTTGGGCAGCATGTAGGCCAGGTTGTACAGCAGGGAGTAGAACCAGGGGCTGTGCATGGTCATGCCGAAGAAGGTGTCGGGCATGTAGGCGGCCCAGATGGTGGCGCCCACCACATAGTGGACCAGGAAGCGGGCGCCGCCGGCTACCAGCGTACCCAGGAAAACACCGCTGCGGCGGCGGGCAAACAGGCCGGCCAGACCCAGCACCGTAAAGGCCAGCAGATAGTCGCCGATGATGGATTCCCAGCCGATGGCGAAGCCGCCGTCAAACATGAACTGCAGCACACCGAACAGGAAGCCGTCCAGCAGACCGGCGCCCAGTCCCCAGCGGACGGCGTACAGCACCAGCGGCACCATGGACAGGACGATGCTGCCGCCCCAGGGCATCTCCCACAGCTTGATGTAGCTGAGGATCTGGGCCACGGCCAGCAGTACGGCGCCCTCGCACAGGGCGCGGACCTTCATGTGATTCATAAACAGTACCTCCAGAAAAAGAAATTCCCGCATGGCGAGCCATGCAGGCGTCGCAATGCGGAAGACAGAAAGCCATATGTTCGCATTCCTACGCCGGCATTACCCGGATCAGGTTCGAGGGACCGGACGGCGATACGTCTCATCTCAGCCGGCTTGCGCCAGCACCCCTTGGATTGTGGAGACATCTTAGCACGGGAGCGGGAAATTGTCAAGAGTCTGCGAACGCAAAAGAAAGAGCGGCCGCAAAAAACGCGCGGCGGATCTCGGCGTGTGGGACGGCATCCGGAATGATTTCGGGTTTCTGCACTTTTTCGCCCGGCTTCTGGTCATGCTCTGCGGCATCCTGTTCTTTGACTGGGTGCTGCTGTGCCGCTCCGGCTTCTTTCCCCGTTTTGAGCGTGATGGCGATGCGGTTATGATACCGCATCGCCATCACGCATTTTCGCTGACAGGCTTGGTGCAAAACGCCTTACACGTACCGCTGGGAGTTGACGTCGAACACGCCCCGGGTGGTGATGCGCAGGCTGGGGATCACCGGCAGCGCCATGAAGCTCAGAGTCATGAACGGGTCGATGCCCTCGGACACGCCCAGCGCGTAGGCGGCGGCCTTGGCGGCCTCCAGATCCCGGTTCACGTTGACCAGGCTGTCGTCGGACATGATGCCCGCGATGGCCAGCAGCACATCGCCCTTCACCTGTCCCTCCTCCACCACGGTGATGCCGCCGTGGCTGCGCACGATGTGGTTGGCGGCGAAGGCCATGTCCTCCTCGTTGGTGCCCACCACGATGATGTTGTGGCTGTCGTGGCTGATGCTGGTAGCCACCGCGCCCTTCTTCAGGCCGTAGCCCTTGATGTAGCCCAGACCGATGTGGTGGGTGTTCTTGTGCCGCTCGATAACGGCGATCTTCAGAATGTCGTAGTCCACGTCGATGCGGTCGGTGTAGCCGCCGTCGGTGGTGGTGATCTCACCGTTGACCATGCCGATGACGGCGTGGGGCCGGCTGTCGGTGAAGTCCGCGGCGGTGAGGGACGCCACATGGAACGTGTCGTGGGCGTGCTTCACCAGATAGGGGTCGATCTCCGGGGTGGGGAAGTCCTTCAGCACGCCGTCGCTGTACATCAGCTCACCCTTCTTGAACACCTTCTCGATGTTGAAATGCTCAAAGTCGTCAATGATGACAAAGTCGCCCAGATAGCCGGGGGCGATGGCGCCGCGGTTGTTCAGCAGGAAGTACCGCGCCGCGTTGTGGCAGGCGGCCTTGATGGCGGTGATGGGGTCGGCGCCCAGGGAGATGGCCTTCTTCACAATGTAGTCGATGTGGCCCTTTTCCAGCAGATCGTTGGGGTGCTTGTCGTCGGTGCAGAACATGCACCGCTCCACATACTTGTCGCACAGCAGGGGAGCCAGCGCCTCCAGATTGCGGGCGGCAGTGCCCTCGCGGATCATGATGAACTGTCCCCGCTCCAGCTTGGCGATGGCGTCCGCCAGATCGTGGCACTCGTGGTCGGAGTACACGCCTGCCGCCACATAGGCATTGAGGTCGTTGCCCTTCAGGTCGGGGGCGTGGCCGTCGATCTTCTTGTGGTGGGCCTGGCTGGCCACGATCTTCTCCACCACCTGGGGATCGCCGTTGATGGTGCCCACGAAGTTCATCATCTCCGCCAGACCCTGCACCCGGGGATGGTCGTAGAACGAGTCGATGGCCCGGTAGTCCAGGTTGGCGCCGGACTCATCCAGCGGCGTGGCCGGCACGCAGGAGGGCAGCATGAACCGCACGTCCACCGGCAGATCCTCCGTGGCCTGCAGCATGTACTCGATGCCGTCGGTGCCCATGACGTTGGCGATCTCATGGGGATCGGTGATAACGGTGGTGGTGCCGTGGGGCAGCACGGCCTTGGCGAACTCCGTGGGGCTGACCAGCGAGCTTTCCAGATGGATGTGGGCATCCACGAAGCCCGGCAGCACGATCTTGCCGGTGACGTCCACCTCCACCGCGCCGCTGTATTCACCCATGCCCACGATAAGGCCCTCCGCCACGGCGATGTCGCCGTGACACAGCTCGTTGGAGAACACGTTGACGTAGGTGGCGTTCTTCAGCACCAGATCCGCCGGCTCCCGCCCGGCGGCCACGGCGATGACCCGCAGCTTCTTGTTGAGCTTGCGGTTGATCTTGCCGGCATAGCTTTCCTTTACAGCCATATTTCACAGGCTCCTTTCCAAAATGACTCCCAAGCGCCATTAGTTATGTTAATTTTAAATATTACCACAGCTTATAAAGAATGTCCAGTCTCCCAGCTATAAAAAAAGTGCGGCAGCCCTGACGCTGCCACACTTTTTACTTATGTATGCCGTCTTGACGCCCGGCTCACTTGATGCTACCGTCGGCGTTGAACACCGGCAGGGGGGCCAGGAACTTGATGTCGGTGCGGTCGGCGGCCTCGCCCTCGGCCAGCACGGCCACGCGGCCCACCACGGTGCCGCCCGCCAGCTTCACCAGCTCCTCCATGGCGTGGATGGAGCCGCCGGTGGAGATCACGTCGTCCATCAGCAGGATGCGCTTGCCGCGGATGAGGTCGGCGTCGTCCCGGCCCAGGTACAGCTTCTGCACGCCGGCGGTGGTGATGGACTTGTCCTCCACATGGATGGGGTCGGGCATGTAGGCCTTGGGGCCCTTCCGGGCGATGAAATACTTGTCGGCGCCGCTCTGGCGGGCCATCTCGTGGATCAGGGGGATGGACTTGGCCTCGGCGGTGAACAGATAGTCGTAGCTGTCCCGGTCCACCAGCGCCAGCATCTCGCGGGCACAGGCCACGGTCAGCTCCGCGTCGCCGAAACAGATAAAGGCGCCGATGTACAGATCGTCGGTCACCTTACAGATAGGCAGCTCCCGCTGCAGACCGGCCACGGTAATGGGATACACAGACATGATTCAAAACTCCTTTTGCGGCGCGGCACGGAGAACGGGCCGTCTGCCGTCATGAATTGGGAGCGCTGCACAATACAGCGACAGTCTACATTATAAGGTAAATCGAAAAAAAGTCAAGATGCAGACGGGCAGTCCCGCAATTTTGCGCGGAAAAGCGGCCGCACTTTAAAGTGCAAAAGCAATGCCGCTTTCGCAAAAAATGTGCCGGTTTCGCAGGGGTTTGGTACTGTGTTTTGTGAACGGAGATTCAACAATATGCACAAAAAGAGAGACGGATTTTTTACGGGGACAAAGGGCGGATTTGTCCGCTGACCCCTTGAGAAAAAAGGAAAATGGTGTTATCATCGGTACAGATGGAAGCGCGGAAACGCCGCGCCGACACATTCTGAACGGAACATTTATTTGAGGAGGAATTATTTATGAATGCTTATCTGGCCAGCGTTCTGGAGAACGTCAAGACCAAGCATGGCAACGAGCCTGAGTTCGTGCAGACCGTCGAGGAAGTCCTGTCCTCTCTGGAGCCTGTGATCGAGAAGCACCCTGAGTACGAGAAGGTCGATCTGCTGGGCCGCATGGTCGAGCCTGAGCGTATGTTTACCTTCCGCGTGGTGTGGTGCGATGACAACGGCCAGTGGCACACCAACCGCGGCTGGCGCTGCCAGTTCAACGGCGCCATCGGCCCCTACAAGGGCGGCCTGCGCTTCCAGAAGAACGTGTATGAGGGCATCATCAAGTTCCTGGGCTTCGAGCAGACCTTCAAGAACAGCCTGACCGGCCTGCCCATCGGCGGCGCCAAGGGCGGTTCTGACTTCGATCCCGCCGGCAAGTCCGACGCTGAGGTCATGCGTTTCTGCCAGAGCTTCATGACCGCTCTGTATCGCTACATCGGGCCCGACATCGACGTTCCCGCTGGTGACATGGGCGTGGGCGGCCGCGAGATCGGCTACCTGTATGGCCAGTACCGCCGCCTGAAGGGCGTGTGGGAGAACGGCGTTCTGACCGGCAAGGGCCTGAGCTACGGCGGCTCCCTGATCCGTCCCGAGGCCACCGGCTACGGCGCTATGTACTATCTGCAGGAAGTGCTGAAGCACGAGAATGACACCATCGAGGGCAAGCGCATCGCCATTTCCGGCTACGGCAACGTGGGCTGGGGCATCATGAAGAAGGCCGCTCAGCTGGGCGCCAAGGTCACCTACTTCGCCGGCCCCGACGGCTACATTCACGATCCCGACGGCGTGATCACCGACGAGAAGCTGAACTTCATTCTGGAGATGCGCGCCAAGGATCCCATGCACTGCAAGCCCTATGCCGACAAGTTCGGCTGCGAGTTCGTCGCCGGCGAGAAGTGCTGGGGCGTCAAGGATGTTGACGTGTACATGCCCGCCGCTATGCAGAACGACGTCAAGATGGAGTCCGCTGAGAAGATCGCTGCTTCCGGCGTGAAGTACTACATCGAGGTCGCCAATATGCCCACCACCAACGATGCTTTGAACTATCTGCGTGCGCAGAAGGGCATCATCGTGGCTCCCTCCAAGGCTGTTAACGCCGGCGGCGTGGGCGTCTCCGCTCTGGAGATGGCTCAGAACTCCGAGCGTCTGGTCTGGACCGCCGAGGAAGTCGACCATCAGCTGCACAAGATGATGGAGAACATCCACAAGGTGTCCGCCGAGGCCGCTGCCGAGTACGGTCTGGGTTACGATCTGGTGGCTGGCGCCAACATCGCTGGCTTCAAGAAGGTCGCCGAGGCTATGATGGAGCAGGGCTGCTTCTAAGCCGAACGCTTCACAGAGCAACTGAAAGCAAAAAGGAACTCCCGCTCCGGCGGGAGTTCCTTTTTTGCCCGATGGGGGAAAGACCGTCCGATCCGGCGGCTCTTTCCCTATGTTTTGCTGAAGATTTTCCGGGAGCGGTTGACATTTTTTCCGGAAACTGATTATACTATACCGTCCGGTCAACGGCGAGAGTACCGGAAATACACGGAATTACAGGCGAGGGCGGGGCGTATGCCGCATTTGGACATGGGGAAAATTTTACAGATGCTGCCGGATCTGGCGGTGCTGGCGGCGATGTACCTGCTGGCGCTGCTGCCCCGCTGGAAACGGGCGGGCAGTCGGACGCTGGCGGTGCGGACGGTGTTTTTCCTCTACATGGTCTGCGTGCTGGGGGTGACGCTGCTGCCGGTGCTGGCCAACCTGCCGAAGCTGGCGGGGAACCGCTATGTGCCCATGGAGCTGGAGCCGTTCCGCGACCTGCGGAACGGGTACGGCAACGCCGCGCGGCAGCTGACGCTGAACGTCGTGATGACGGTGCCCTTCGGCTTCCTGTGGCCGCTGGCGCGGCAGAGGAGGGGCCTGTGGCGCACGGTGCTGGCCGCGTTTCTGCTGAGCCTGTGCATCGAGCTTCTGCAGCCCCTGCTGACGACCCATCGCACGGCGGACATCACCGACCTCATCGCCAATACATTTGGCGGACTGGTGGGCTATGTGCTGTTCCTGCCCTTTGCCGGGCCGCTGCTGCGCCTTTGTGCAGGGAAAAAAGAGCCGCCGGAGGGATGATCCCGCCCGGCGGCTTTGCTGTCTTTACTTACAGGGTGTCCGGCCTCCATGCGTGGGGAAGGAGGGCGGCGACGGCCTCCGTCAGCTCCCGGAACTGGCGGCAGGTCAGGGACTGCCCGCCGTCGGACAAGGCGCAGGCGGGACGGTCATGTACCTCCACCAACAGGCCGTCGGCGCCGGCAGCGGCAGCGGCCAGCGCCAGCGGCAGCACCAGCTCGCTGCGGCCCGCCGCGTGGCTGGGATCCACCAGCACCGGCAGGTGGGTGGCCCGCTTCAGAACGGGAATGGCGGCGACATCCAGCGTGGCCCGGGCGGCGGACAGACCGCTCTGCACCCCGCGCTCACACAGGATCACCTGCTCATTGCCGCCGGCCAGCAGGTACTCCGCCGCCAGCAGGAACTCCTCCACCGTGGCGGACAGCCCCCGCTTCAGCAGCACCGGACGGCGCAGTTCGCCCAGCGCCTTCAGCAGCGCGTAGTTCTGCATGTTCCGCGCGCCTACCTGCAAAATATCCACATCGGCCAGCAGCGGCAGCTGGGACACGTCGGTGATCTCCGTCACCACCGGCAGACCCGCGTCCCGGCCCGCCTGCACCAGCAACTCCGCGCCGGTCTGGCCCAGCCCCTGGAACGTGTAGGGGGAGGTGCGGGGCTTAAAGGCGCCGCCGCGCAGCACATGAGCGCCGGCAGACTTCACCGACTGGGCCACGGCGGCGATCTGGGGCGCGGACTCCACAGCGCAGGGGCCTGCGATGAAGCAGAATTCCTCGCCGATCCGCGCCTCGCCCACGGTCACCACGGTGTCGGCGGGATGGGCGGCGCGCCCGGCCAGACGGTAGGGCGGCGTCAGGCGGCGCACCTCCCGCACATAGGGCAGTGCCTGCAGCGCATTGGGATCGAGACGCCACGTCTCGCCCACCAGCGGCAGCAATATGACCTCCTCACCGGCCACGCAGCCGCCCTTGACGTTCTGGGCAGCCAGCTGGGCCAGAAGCTGGCGGATAGCCGCTTCCGGCGTTTCTTTTTTGATGATGATGACCATGTGCGCCTCCTGCAGAAATTTCTCAGGATATTATACAGGCTTTTGCCGGTTTTGGCAATCCGCCGTTACCGCATATTGACAAAAAATGTGAAGTTGTTATACTATTAACATGGAAATTGTTCCGAACATTACATAATGTAATTTTCTGTATTATGGGAGGAGAAAATGGAGAGACGATTTACGCTGAGCTGCTGCTCTACCGTGGACCTGCCGTACAGCTACATGGAGAGCCGGGACATCCCGGTGCTGTTTTACACCTATGTGGTGGACGGCATGGAGTATGACGACGACATGGGCCGTGACCCGGAGGCGCTGCCCCGGTTCTACCGGTTCCTGCAGGAGGGCAAGCTGCCCCAGACCAGCCAGATCAACGTGGCGACATACATGGCGTTTTTTGAAGAGCTGCTGCAGAAGGGCGACCTGCTGCACATCGCGTTCACGTCCGGCCAGTCCGGCTCGGTGCACAACGCCTTTCTGGCGGCGGAGGAGCTGCGGCAGAAGTATCCGGACAGAAAGCTCATCGTCATCGACTCGCTGTGCTCCTCCTCGGGCTACGGCCTGCTGGTGGACAGCGCCGCCGACCTGCGGGACGCGGGGCGCACCATCGACGAGGTGGCACAGTGGGTGCTGGACAACCGGAACAAGGTGCATCACCAGTTCTTTTCCAGCAACATGACCCAGTTCCGGCGGACGGGCCGTGTGTCCGGTGCGGCGGCCACCGTGGCCACAGTGCTGAACATCTGCCCCATCATGCGGCTGGACGACACCGGCTCCATCAAGGCGTACAGCAAGGTGCGGGGCAAGAAGAAGGCCGTGGAGGTCACGGTGGACACTATGGAGCAGTGCGCCCGGGGCGGCCGGGACTACGATGACAAGTGCTTCGTCTGCCACTCCCAGTGCCCGGAGGACGCCCGGCTGGTCATTGACGCCATTGAGCAGCGGTTCCCGAAGCTGAAGGGGAAGATCCGCCTGTGCGATATCGGCACCATCATCGGCTCCCACGCGGGGCCGGGCACCGTGGCGGTGTTCTTCTACGGCAATGAGCGGCCCAAAATGGACTGAATACAAAAAAGAAGGGTGGACGCATAGCGTCCACCCTTCTTTTGCGGAAAAGCCGGTCAGGCGTGGTAATACCGCTTGGCGCAGAACTCCCGCTGGATGGTGACGCGCCCGCTGTCGGTGAGCCACGCGGCGAAGTTGGAGAAATTCCGCTCCACCACGCTGAATTTCAGCTCGTTGTGGGTGCGGATATCCTCCCGGCGGCAGAAGGCGGCGATCCAGTCGGAGAACGTCATGCCGTCGGTGAGATCCTCCAGCAGCTCCCGCTCCTTGGCGTAGATGAAGGCGATGTTCTCGTCGATCAGGGCGTCAAAGGCGGCGCGGTCCGTCAGCACCTGCTTGTGGGCCACGATATAGGCCGGGGCGTCCAGCTGATGAAGACGCGCCTTGCTCTCCAGATCCCGGGCGATGAACATGCTGGTGGGCAGCTTGGCGGCAGCGATTTGCTCATGGTCGATAAGGCAGTCCCCCACATAGGCCGCACCATCCGGCGTGACGATGCCGATATGACCGGCGGAATGGCCGGGCAGCTGCAAAATGCCGAAGCGGGCGCCTGCCATGTCCAGATGGTCGTCCTCCGGGCCGATGATGACGTCGGCGGTGAAGCACTCCTCTAAAAACAGCTGGCGGCTCTTGCCGTAGGTCAGGGCCACATAGTTGGCCCGATAGCTGTCGGGGTTCACGGAGATGCCGGCCTCGATGAGCTGGATGGCGGCGGGGCAGCCGTACCGCTGCTGGAGATAGCGGACGTTGCCGGTGTGGTCAAAATGGGCGTGGGAGCAGATGACGCCCCGCAGGCGCAGGCCGTTGTCGTCGATGAGGCGGGTCAGTCCGGGCCGGTCCAGCTTGGCGTAGCCGGTGTCGATGAGGACGATGTCCCGGTCCGTGAGAAAATAGACGGGCAGCAGGGCGGTGGCGCCCTCCGCCGCCCAGGTGCGGCCCAGTATGTGCTTGAGTTCCATGGCAGTCCCTCCCGGAAGTGGTGTTTTCCCCATTATACACCGCGCCGCGGAAAAAACAAATTTTTTTGATTTCCCTCTATGCAAGAGGGGAGAAATAAGGTAAAATACCAGAGAGAAAAAACGGGGAGGCAATGCGATGGAGCAGCCAAAATACAAACGGGTACTCATTAAGATCAGCGGCGAGGCGCTGGCCGGCGACAAGCACTTCGGCCTGGACTTTCAGGTGATGGGCCGCGTGGCTGATGTCATCAAGGAATGCGTGGAAATGGGCGTACAGGTGGGCGTCGTCATCGGCGGCGGCAACTTCTGGCGCGGCGTCAAGGACGGCGAGGGGCACATCGAGCGCACCCGCGCCGACCACATGGGCATGCTGGCCACCGCCATGAACTGCATGGCCATGGCCGACGTGCTGGAGCAGAAGGGCGTGGACGTCCGGGTGCAGACAGCGCTGGAGATCCGGGCCGTGGCGGAGCCGTACATCCGGGCGCGGGCTATCCGCCATCTGGAGAAGGGCCGCGTGGTCATCTTCGGCTGCGGCATCGGGTGCCCGTTCTTTTCCACCGACACCGCGGCGGTGCTGCGGGCGGCGGAGATCGAGGCCGACATCATCCTGCTGGCCAAGAACATCGACGGCGTGTACGACAGTGACCCGGCCAAGAACGCCGCGGCCGTCAAGTTCGACTCCATCACCTATGACGAGGTGCTCAAGCGGCATCTGGCCGTGATGGATTCCACCGCCACCAGCCTGTCCATGGACAACCACATCCCCGTGCTGGTGTTCGCGCTGAAGGATCCCCAGAATATCATCCGCGCCCTGCGCGGCGAAAAAATCGGAACGATCGTGAAGGAGGCTTAACCGCTATGTTAAAGGACGAGTACAAGATCTACGAGGAAAAAATGAAGAAGAGCATCGAATCCGTGGTCAGCGATTTCGACACCGTGCGTGCCGGCCGCGCCAACGCTTCCGTGCTCAACCGCATCAGCGTGGACTATTACGGTACCCCCACGCCCATCCAGCAGATCGCATCCGTCGGTTCTCCCGACCCCCGCACGCTGGTGATCACGCCGTGGGACGCATCCATCCTCAAGGGCATCGAAAAGGCCATTCAGGAGTCTGACCTGGGCATCAATCCCCAGAACGACGGCAAGTGCATCCGCCTGGCCTTCCCCCAGCTGACGGAGGAGCGCCGTAAGGAGCTGGTGAAGCAGATCCATAAGTACACTGAGGCGGGCAAGGTGGCGGTGCGCAACATCCGCCGCGACGCCCTGGAGAATTTCAAGAAGCAGCAGAAGGCCTCCGAGATCACCGAGGACGAGATGAAGATCGTGGAGAAGGACCTGCAGAAGCTGACCGACGACAGCTGCAAGGAGCTGGATAAGCTGCTGGACAACAAGGAAAAGGAACTGATGTCCGTCTGATGGGCCTGTTCCGCAAGAAAATGCCCCATACGGCGGGGGAGGTGGACAAAAACCGCCTTCCCCGCCATATCGCTATTATCATGGACGGCAACGGTCGTTGGGCAAAGCAGCGTTCGCTGCCGCGCACTGCCGGCCATAAGGCGGGGGCCGAGGTGTTCCGGGATATCGCCACCTACTGCAAGGAGCTGGGCGTGGAATACCTGACGGTATATGCGTTCTCCACGGAGAACTGGAAGCGTCCGGCTGGCGAGGTCAGCGCCATCATGGGTCTTTTGAAGCAGTATCTGCTGGAGGCCGTGGACACCATGGAGAAGGACCACATCCGGCTGAAATTCTTCGGCGACCTGTCCGCCATCGCTCCGGAGCTGCAGGAGCTGGCGGCGGAGACCCGGGAGATCAGCGGGCATTACGACGGGTTTCAGGCCAATATCTGCCTGAACTACGGCGGGCGGGCGGAGATCCTGCGGGCCGCGCAGCAGTGCGCCGCGGCGGGGGAGGACTGGACGGAGGAGAACTTCGGCAAGTACCTGTACTCCGCGGGCATCCCCGACCCGGAGCTGATCATCCGACCCAGCGGCGAGCTGCGGCTCAGCAACTTCCTGCTGTGGCAGTGTGCGTACAGCGAATTCTATTTCTGCGACACCCTGTGGCCGGACTTCACCCGGGCGGAGCTGGATAGAGCCATCGTGGATTATCAGAGGCGGGATCGCCGGTTCGGCGGCGTGAAGGCCTGACAGAAGGAGACAGCATGAAACAGAGAATTTTGGTGGCTGCGGTGGGCATCCCCGCGCTGCTGGGCGTACTGTGCTTCGCACCGGACTGGGCCACGATGGCCCTCATCATGGGCCTGTGCATCATCGGCAGCCACGAGCTGCTGGCGGCGGTGCTGCCGCCGGAGAAGACCCGGCGCTGGTGGGGACTGGCGGCGGCGCTGTCCGTATTCGTGGTGGCGGACGTCTATTTCCGCGGCGGGGAGCCGTTTGCAGGTACGCCCATTCAGGGGCTGATGCCCTGGCTGACGGCGGCGCTGGTGATCGTGGTATTCCTGTGCATGGTGCTGGAGTACGGCAAGCAGGAGGAGCTGGACTTCACGGCGCTGTGCGCCGTGCTGACGGCGGGCATCGCCATCCCGCTGGCGCTCAGCTGCCTGCTGCGGCTGCGGATGCTGGAGCATGGGGCGGGCCTGGTGCTCATCCCGCTGGTGGCGGCCTTCATGAGCGACGCCATGGCCCTGTTCGGCGGCATGATGTTCGGCAGGACGAAGCTGGCCCCGCTGGTCAGTCCCAAAAAGACCCGGGAGGGCGCGGTCAGCGGCCTCGTGGGCGGCATGGCGGGCATGATCCTGTTCCGCATTTTCTTCTTCCTTTGCACGGAGGTGCCGCTGCACATCGGCTGGTGCGTGCTGCTGGGCCTTGTGGGCGCGGTGCTGGGCCAGCTGGGCGATCTCAGCTTCTCCTGCATCAAGCGGCAGTACGGCATCAAGGACTACGGACGGCTGCTGCCGGGTCACGGCGGCATGCTGGACCGGTTCGACAGCGTGATCTTCGCCGCGCCGGTGATCTGGATGATCGTGGACGCGGTGACGCTGTATTGAGGGTACATCTATGACAAAGACCATTTCCCTGCTGGGCGCCACAGGCTCGATCGGACGGCAGACGCTGTCCGTGGCGCAGGAGCTGGGACTTTCCGTGGCGGCACTGACCGCCAACCGGCAGGTGGATCTGTTGGAGCAGCAGGCGCGGCAGTTCAGGCCGCGCCTTGCCGTGCTGTATGACCCTGCCGCGGCCAAGGAGCTGCGCGGGCGTCTGCGTGGCACCGGCATCGAGGTGATGGAGGGGCCGGAGGGCCTGACCGCCGCCGCCACGCTGCCGGAGGCGGACACGGTAGTGACGGCGGTGATGGGCAGCGTGGGACTGGCCCCGACGCTGGCGGCCATCATGGCCAAAAAGCGCATCGCGCTGGCCAATAAAGAGACACTGGTGTGCGCCGGCGAGCTGGTGATGGCCGCCGCCCGGGAGACGGGGGCGGAGATCGTGCCGGTGGACTCGGAGCACAGCGCTATTTTTCAGTGCCTGCAAGGCTGCCGGGACCGCGGCGAGATCAGGCGGCTGCTGCTGACCTGCTCCGGCGGGCCGTTTTTCGGACGCTCCTTTGACGAGCTGGAGCACATGACGGCGGCGGACGCCCTGAAGCATCCCAACTGGACCATGGGCGCCAAGATCACCATTGACTCGGCCACCCTGATGAACAAGGGACTGGAGATCATCGAGGCCATGCGGCTGTACGACCTGCCGGTAGAGCAGGTGGAGGCGGTGATCCACCGTCAGAGCATCGTCCACTCGCTGGTGGAGTTCCGGGACGGGGCCATGCTGGCCCAGCTGGGTACGCCGGACATGAAGCTGCCCATCCGGTACGCCCTGACCTACCCCTGCCGGGCGGAGACGCCGGATCGGACGCTGGATCTGCTGACCTGCGGCGCTCTGACGTTCAGCGCGCCGGATATGGAGGCCTTTCCCTGCCTGCGTATCGCCCGGCAGTGCGCGGCGGCGGGCGGCACGGCCTGCGCCATCATGAACGGCGCCAACGAGGCGGCGGTGCAGCGGTTTTTGCAGGAGGAGATCGGGTTCAACGATATCCCGCGGCTGGTGGAGCAGGCACTTTCCAAGGTACCGGTGATATATCGGCCGAGCCTTGCGGATATACTGGAGGCAGACAGAATGGCACGTCAGGCCGTTCTGGGATGTGCAGGCGCACAATAAAGGAGTTACGGCAATGGTATATATCTTAGCAGCCATACTGGTGTTCGGCGTGCTCATCGCCGTCCACGAGCTGGGGCATTTCATGGCGGCCAAGGCCTGCGGCGTGCGGGTCAACGAGTTTTCCATCGGCATGGGGCCTGCCCTGTGGAAAAAGCAGAAGGGGGAGACGCAGTACTCCCTGCGGCTGTTTCCGGTGGGCGGCTTCTGCGCCATGGAGGGCGAAGAGGAGGACTCCGACGACCCGGCGGCCCTGAACAACCAGGGCTTCTGGGCCAAGCTCCTGATCTTCGCGGCGGGTGCGGCCATGAACTTCATCGCGGGCCTTCTCATCATTCTGGCGCTGTACGCCGGGGCGAAGGCATTCTATGAGCCGGTGATCACCGGCTTTGCCGACGGCTGCCCGCTGGAGAGCGCCGAGGGCCTGCAGACCGGCGACCGCCTGCTGCGCATCGACGGCGAGCGGGTGTACATGTACAGCGACGTCCGGCTGCTGCTGGGCCTCAACAAGACCGGCGTCTTTGACCTGGTGGTGGAGCGGAACGGGGAGCAGGTCACGCTGACGGACTTCCCCATGTCGCAGCAGACCTACACCGACCAGAACGGCACGTCCTACACCAGCTACGGGCTGTACTTCGGCGCGGAGGAGGCCACGCTGGGGCGGAAGCTGTCCTACACATGGAACAACGCCGTGGACTTCGTGCGCATGGTGCGGCTGAGCCTGCAGATGCTGGTGACCGGCGAGGCCGGTGTGAAGGATCTCAGCGGGCCTGTGGGCATCGTCTCCACCATGACGCAGGTGGGCGAGCAGTCCGGCAGCACCCGGGCGGCGGTGGAGAACATCGCCTATCTGGCGGCGCTGATCGCCGTGAATCTGGCGGTGATGAACCTGCTGCCCCTGCCGGCGCTGGACGGCGGCAAGATCTTCTTCCTGGTCATCAACGCCATCGGCATGCTGCTGTTCAAAAAGCAGATCCCGGCCAAATACGAGAATTACATCCATTTTGCGGGGCTTGTGCTGCTGCTGGCGCTGATGGCGGTCATCACGTTCAGCGACGTGTGGAAGCTGGTACACTGAGAGGGGATACGATGAGCAGACAGATCATGGTGGGCGGCGTGGCCGTGGGCGGCGGCGCGCCGGTAAGCATCCAGTCCATGTGCAATACCGCCACGGAGAACGTGGACGCCACGGTGCAGCAGATCCTGCGGCTGGAGCAGGCGGGGTGCGAGATCATCCGCGTGGCGGTCCCCACGGAGGAGGCGGCCCGGGCCATCCCGGCCATCAAGGCGCGTATCCACATCCCGCTGGTGGCGGACATCCATTTCGACTACAAGCTGGCGCTGCTGTGCGCGGAGGGCGGCATCGACAAGATCCGCATCAACCCCGGCAACATCGGCAGCAAGGAGCGGGTGCGGGCCGTGGCGGATGCCTGCCGGGAGCGGGGCATCCCCATCCGCATCGGCGTCAACGGCGGGTCGCTGGAAAAAGACCTGCTGGCCAGATACGGCGGCGTCACCGCCCAGGCACTGGTGGACAGCGCCATGGGTCATGTGCACCTGCTGAACGACTGCGGGTTTGACGACATCTGTATCTCCGTGAAGTGCTCCCGTGTGCCGGTGAACATGGCGGCCTACCAGATGCTCCATGAGCAGACGGACTACCCCCTGCATCTGGGGGTCACGGAGGCGGGCACGCCGGAGATGGGCGTGCTGAAATCCGCCATCGGCATCGGCGGCCTTCTGTGCATGGGCGTGGGCGACACCCTGCGGGTGAGCCTGACGGCGGACCCGGCGGAGGAGATCGTGGCCGCCAAGCGCATCCTGCAGGCGGCGGGCATCCGCCGCAGCGGGCCGGACCTCATTTCCTGCCCCACCTGCGGCAGGACAAAATACGACATGATCCCCATCGCCCGGGAGGTGGAGCGCCGGCTGCAGGGCTGCACCAAGCCCATCACCGTGGCGGTGATGGGGTGCGTGGTCAACGGCCCCGGGGAGGCCTCCGGCGCGGACGTGGGCATCGCCGGCGGCGTCGGCGAGGGGCTGCTGTTCGCCAAAGGCAGGATCCTGCGCAAGGTGCCGCAGGAGCAGCTGGTGGACGCGCTGTTTCAGGAAATAGACAAGCTGTAAGGTGAGAAAATGGCGGAGAAGTTACCGTTTTTTACATTATTTGAGAGCTTTCAGGCGCCGCGCCAGCTGCGTCTGCTGCTGCACGACGCCTATGTGACCGGCGGCGTACTGGACCGGGAGGCCCGCACCATCGAGGTGCAGGCCGTCAGCAGCGAGACGGTGCCGGACGCGGCGGTGAAGTCGCTGGAGCATCTGCTGGCGGAGCAGTACGACCTGCGCCGGGTGCAGCTGCGCTTTTCCGCGCCCCAGGCCGCGGGCAAAGGCGGCAGCGACCTGCTGTACGGCAAGGAGATCAAGGGCAAGGTCATCCCCATCGCGGAGCTGAACCTGAAAATGGGCATGGCCGTGGTGGAGGGCCGCGTCTTCGGCATGGAGTGCTACGAGACCCGGCGGCCCGGCCAGTGGTGCCTGAACTTCGACATGACCGATGAGCACGGCTCCGTGTCCGTGCGGAAATACATGGACGAGAAGGAGGCCAGGGTGCTGGGCGGCGCCATCAGTGACGGCATGTGGCTGCGGGTGCAGGGCAAGCTGACGCTGACCTTCGACGGCAAGGACGTACAGCTCCAGCCGGTGAGCATCCAGCGCATCCAGCATCAGGGGCGGCAGGACACGGCCCCGGAGAAGCGTGTGGAGCTGCACCTCCATACCCAAATGAGCACCATGGACGCCCTCACCGACGTGGGCAAGGTGGTGAAGCAGGCGGCGGCGTGGGGCCATCCCGCCATCGCCATCACCGACCACGGCACGGTGCAGGCGTTCCCCAAGGCCCGGGACGCGGGCAAGGGGAAGATCAAGATCCTCTACGGCGTGGAGGGCTACTTCGTCAACAATCTGGACGACCGCATCGCCGTCCACGGCTCCCAGGAGCAGGATTTCGCCGACGAGGTCGTGTGCTTCGACATCGAGACCACCGGCCTGAAGGTGGAGCGGGAGACCATCACCGAGATCGGCGCGGTGGTGCTGAAGAACGGCGAGATCACGGAGCGGTTCCAGACCTTCGTGAACCCCAACCGGCGGCTGACGCCGGAGATCATCGGCCTCACCGGCATCACCGACGCCATGCTGGCGGACGCGCCCCAGCTGAAGGAGGCGCTGACCTCGTTCCTGCAATTCGTGAACGGCCGCCCGCTGGCGGCCCACAACGCGGAGTTCGACATCAGCTTCATCCGGGCGGGCTGCCGCAAGGTGGGGCTGGACTTCGACCCCACCTATGTGGACTCCCTCATTCTGGCGCAGAACCTGCTGCCGGAGCTGGGCAAGTACAAGCTGGACATCGTGGCGGAGCATCTGGACCTGCCCGCCTTCAACCACCACCGCGCCTCCGACGACGCGGCCATGGTGGGCTATATGCTCATTCCATTTTTCCAGAAGATGGAAAATGAACTGGGCATCCACAGCCTGCAGCAGATCAACGACGAGATGCTGAAGCTGCGGCCCAAAGGCAGCAAGTCCCGGTTCCCCAAGCACATCATCATCCTGGCCAAGAACAAGCTGGGCCTGAAGCACCTGTACCAGCTGATCTCGGCGTCCAACCTGAAGTATTTCAAGCGCGTGCCCACCATCCCCAAGACAGAGCTGGCGGCCCACCGGGAGGGACTGATCATCGGCTCGGCCTGCGAGGCGGGGGAGCTGTTCCGCGCTGTGGCCGACCACAAGGACTGGGCGGAGCTGAAGCGCATCGCGTCGTTCTACGACTATCTGGAGATCCAGCCTATCTGCAACAACATGTTCATGCTGCGCAACGGCGATGTCCAGTCGGAGGAGGAGCTGCGGGAGTTCAACCGCACCATCGTCCGGTTGGGCGAGGAACTGGGCAAGCCGGTGTGCGCCACCGGCGATGTGCACTTCCAGGAGCCGGAGGACGAGGTGTACCGCCACATCCTGCTGGCCAGCAAGAAGTTCCCGGATGCCGACGCGCCGCTGCCCATCTACTTCAAGACCACCAACGAGATGCTGGAGGAGTTCGCCTACCTGGGGCCGGAGACGGCCCACAAGGTGGTCATCGACGATCCCCGGCGCATCGCCGACCGCATCGAGGACATCGAGCTGCTGCCGCCGGGCCAGCTGTTCCCGCCCCGTCTGGAGAACTCCGAGCAGGAGCTGCACGACATGGTGTGGGACAAGTGCCACGCGCTGTACGGCGACCAGCCGCCCCAGCTCATCGTGGACCGTCTGGACGTGGAGCTGAAAAGCATCCTGGGCAAGTACGACGTGGTGTACATGTCCGCCCAGAAGCTGGTGCAGCGCAGTCTGGAAAACGGCTATCTGGTCGGCTCACGAGGCTCCGTCGGCTCCAGTCTGGTGGCGTACATGTCGGGCATCACGGAGGTGAACTCCCTGCCGCCCCATTACCGCTGCCCCAAGTGCAAGAACACGGAGTTCATCACCGACGGCAGCTACGGCTGCGGCGCGGACATGCCGGACAAGGTGTGTCCCGTATGCGGCGAGAAATATATCAAGGACGGCTTCGACATCCCCTTTGAGACGTTCCTGGGCTACGGCGGCGGCAAGGTGCCCGATATCGACCTGAATTTCTCCGGCGAATACCAGGCCCGCGCCCACCAGCACGCCATCGAGATGTTCGGCAAGACCCAGGTGTTCCGTGCCGGCACCATCGGCACACTGGCGGAAAAGACCGCCTTCGGCATGGTGAAGAAGTATCTGGAGGAGCGGGGGCAGACGGCGTCCAACGCCGAGATGAACCGGCTGACCCAGGGCTGCGTGGGCGTGCGGCGCACCACCGGCCAGCACCCCGGCGGCCTGGTGGTGGTACCCGACGACATGGACGTGGAGGATTTCACCGCCGTGCAGCACCCCGCCGACGACGCGGGCAGCGACACCATCACCACCCATTTTGAATACCACTGCATGGAGGACAACCTCCTGAAGCTGGACATGCTGGGGCACGATGACCCCACCATGATCAAGATGCTGGAGGATCTCACCGGCGTCAACGCCCGGGCCATCCCGCTGGACGACCCGGACACCATGAGCATCTTCACGTCCTCTAAGGTGCTGGGCTTCGAGAACGACGAGATCCTCGGCCCCACCGGCGCCGTGGCCATCCCGGAGTTCAACACCAGGTTCACCCGCGGCATGCTGATGGACACCCTGCCCAAGGATTTCAACACGCTGGTGCGGCTGTCCGGCTTCTCCCACGGCACCGATGTGTGGCTGGGCAACGCCCGGGAGCTGATCGTCAGCGGCACCGCCTCCGTTCTGGAGACGGTGGGCTGCCGCGACGATATCATGCTGTACCTTATCTCCATGGGGCTGGATCCCAAGATGTCCTTCAAGATCATGGAGGCCGTCCGTAAGGGCAAGGTGAAGAAGAAGGGCTTCGAGGAGGGCTGGGAGGAGGCCATGCGGGAGCACGAGGTACCGGACTGGTACATCGGCTCGCTGGCCAAGATCGGCTACCTGTTCCCCAAGGCCCACGCCGTGGCCTACGTCATGATGGCCTTCCGCATCGCGTGGTTCAAGGTGCATGAACCGCTGGCGTTCTACGCCACGTTCTTCTCCATCCGGGCCAAGGCCTTCGATGCGGAGTACTGCTGCGCCGGTCTGGACGCGGTGAAGCGGAAGATCAGGGAGATCGAAAACAACAAGGACGCCACCGATGTGGAGCAGAACCTGATGGTGACGCTGGAGGTGTGCTACGAGTTCTACCTGCGGGGCTTCCACTTCGACACCATCGACATCTATAAGTCCGACGCCACCAGATTCGTCGTCACGGACAACGGCCTGCTGCCGCCCTTCGTGACCGTCCACGGCCTGGGCGAGGCGGCGGCCCTGGACACGGTGGAAAAGCGAAAGGGCAAGACCTTCATCTCCGTGGAGGAGTTCGCCAACACCTGCAGCAAGCTGAGCAAGACCCATATCGAGCAGCTCAAGGCGCTGGGCGCCTTCGCCGGCATGGCGGACACCAGCCAGGTGAGCCTGTTCTGAGCACAAAAAGAGCACCTGTGCGCCGTCGGCGCGCAGGTGCTTTTTTTTATGCTTTACGGGGCGTCCGGCGCATCGCCCGGCGCCTCGGTGTCCCCGGCGGACGGGTCGGGCGCATCCTGCGGCGCCTCCTCCGTGATGGTGGGGATGAACGCCTTGGCCAGCCGCCCCTTGCCACGCTGCTTGATATAGAAGTACCCGATGGTACTGAAAACCACCGCACCGATGAAATTGACGAACAGATCCGCCATGGTGTCGTACAGACCGATATCCAGATACCCGTCGAAGCCCAGGTCCTGCCCATTGACGGCGACAGAGTGGATGCCGTCGAGGGTGACGGGAATGTTGCGGTTGGTGGGATCCAGCATGACGGAGGTGATGGACTGCACCACCGTGTCCTTCTGCATATCCATGTGGAACAGACGGTCCATGCCGAACTCAAAGAACTCCCACAGCACGCCGACGGTCATGGAGAAGCAGAACGCCGCCAGCGCCACGTAGATGGGGGACAGCTCAAATTTGATGCGGCTGTTGCGGTTGAGAATGTCGATGAGGGCAAAGCCCGTGGCGGCGCAGAGGAAGCCCGTAGTGGTGTGGAGCATGGAGTCCCAGTGGGGATAGGTGATGAAATAGCACTCCAGCTCGCCCAGGATCTCCGCCGCGAAGATGAACAGCAGAATGATGATCTCCAGCGTGGACGGCAGCTCGATGCCGAAGTTCTGCTGGATGAAAAACGGCAGCACGAACAGCGCCAGCACCAAAAGGCAGATGAACGCGCTCTCGTACTCGCCCCGGATGACGGAGGACACCAGCGTGCCCAGCACGATAAGACGCAGAACGAGGTAGACGGCGAACACCACCGGCTGGCGGCGGATGGTGCCCTTCAGGTCGCGGGGATGGGGGAAAGGTTTAGGCTTTTTCATGTGTGTCCTCCTGTTTCATGGACCGGCACGACGGGCAGGCGCGGTCATTTTTCCGGCAGCCGCGGCAGCTGCCGCAGCAGTTCTTCCGGTTCCCGACAGCGGCGCGGAACGCGAAGAACAGTGCCGCCGCCACCGCCGCCAGGATGAGAATGTCCCAGATATTCATAGCAGCAGGCTCCCGATGCCGTGGGTCACGAAGGCCGCTGCCCACGCGATGAGACACTGCCACACCGCCAGGCCCGCCGCCCATTTGCCGCCCAGCTCCCGCCGGACGGAGGCCACCGCCGCGATGCACGGGGTGTACAGCAGGCTGAACACCAGCAGCGACGCCGCCGACAGCGGCGAGAGGATGCTGCTGATGCTGCCGCCGAACAGCACCTCCAGCGTGGACACCACGCTCTCCTTGGCCATGAAGCCGCTGATCAGGGCGGTGCAGATGCGCCAGTCCCCCAGCCCCAGCGGCGCGAACAGCGGCGCCAGCAGCCCCGCCGCCATGGCCAGTATGCTGTCCGCCGAATCGGACACCATGTTCAGGTGCAGGTCAAAGCTCTGGAGGAACCACACCACCACCGTGGCGATGAGGATAACGGAGAAGGCCCGCTGCAAAAAGTCCTTGGCCTTTTCCCACAGCAGCTGCGCCACGTTCTTGACGCTGGGCAGCCGGTAGTTGGGCAGCTCCATCACGAAGGGGATCGGCTCACCGCGGAACAGCGTGTCCTTGTAGAGGAACGCCGCCAGTATGCCCACCAGGATCCCCAGCAGATACAGCCCCGCCATAATGAGGCCGCCCCGGCCGGGGAAGAACACGCTGACGAAGAACGAGTAAATGGGCAGCTTGGCCGTGCAGCTCATGAACGGCGTCAGCAGGATGGTCATTTTCCGGTCCCGCTCGCTGGTCAGGGTGCGGGTGGCCATCACCGCCGGGACGGTGCAGCCGAAGCCGATGAGCATGGGCACGATGCTCTTGCCGGACAGGCCGATCTTCCGCAGCAGCTTGTCCATGACGAAGGCCACCCGGGCGATGTAGCCGCTGTCCTCCATCAGGGACAGGAAGAAAAACAGCGTCACGATGATGGGCAGAAAGCTCAGCACGCTGCCCACGCCGGTGAAGATGCCGCCGATGACCAGACTGTGGATGGCGGGGTTCACGTCCAGCCGCGTCAGAGCGCTGTCCGTCAGAGCGGACAGCTGGTCGATGCCTGTCTTCAGCAGGGACTGGAGCCACGCGCCGATGACGTTGAACGTCAGATAGAACACCAGCACCATGATGCCGATGAAGCAGGGGATGGCGGTGTGCCGCCCGGTGAGGATGCGGTCGATCTTCTCACTGCGGATGCGCTCCCGGCTCTCCCGGGGCTTGATGACCGTCTGCTCGCACAGCCGCTCGATGAAGTCAAAGCGCATATCCGCGATGGCGGCGCTGCGGTCCAGACCGCGCTCCGTCTCCATCTGCCGGACGATATGCTCCAGCATATCCTGCTCATTCTCGTCCAGCGCCAGCTGTTCCAAGATAAGGGGATCCCCCTCGATGGCCTTGGTAGCGGCGAAGCGCACCGGCAGACCCGCCTGCTCGGCGTGATCCTCGATGAGATGCACCACCGCGTGGATGCAGCGGTGGACGGCGCCGCCGTGGTCGTCCCGGTCGCAGAAATCCTGCTTCAGCGGCGGCTCCTGATACTTGGCGACATGGATGGCGTGGCGGATCAGCTCATCCACGCCCTCGTTCTTGGCGGCGGAGATGGGGATCACCGGCACGCCCAGCATGGACTCCATGGCGTTGACATCGATGGAGCCCTGATTGCCCACCAGCTCGTCCATCATGTTCAGCGCCACCACCATGGGGGTGCCCATCTCCAGAAGCTGCATGGTCAGGTACAGGTTCCGCTCGATGTTGGTGGCGTCCACGATGTTAATGATGGCCTTGGGCTTGTCCTGCAAAACGAAGTTCCGGGACACGATCTCCTCGCTGCTGAAGGGGGACATGGAGTAGATGCCCGGCAGGTCGGTGACCTCCGTGTCGGGATACCCCCGGATGACGCCGGATTTCCGGTCCACCGTAACGCCGGGGAAGTTGCCCACGTGCTGCTTGGAGCCGGTGAGCTGGTTGAACAGGGTGGTCTTGCCGCAGTTCTGGTTGCCCACCAGCGCGTAGGTCAGGATGGTGCCATCCGGCAGAGGATGCTCCCCCGCCTTGCTGTGGTACTTGCCGCTTTCACCCAGACCGGGGTGATCCGGGTCACGGGCGCGGTCTACGCCGACATGGCTGCGGCTGCGCTGCCCGATGGGCTCGATCTCGATCTGATCGGCCTCCGCCAGGCGCAGGGTCAGCTCGTAGCCGTGTACCTGCACCTCCATAGGGTCGCCCATGGGGGCCAGCTTTACCACCGTCACCTCCGCGCCGGGGATCATGCCCATATCCAGAAAATGCTGGCGCAGCGCGCCCTCACCGCCCACCCGGCGGATGACGGCGCTTTTGCCGATCTCTAATTCCTTCAGTGTCATATGTGTCATATGTCAGTGTCCCTCTCTCAAGGATGATCTATCCTCTAACTGTACAAGATAGTGGGGCGTCCTGTCAAGCCTTACGCGCTTGACAACCGGCGGCGCGATGCCTATAATTGCGGTAAGAAAACGCGCAGCCGCAGGAAGGGAGGGTGCTCCATGCCCCCAAAGCCGAAATTTACAAGGGATGAGATGGTGCAGGCCGCTCTGGAGTTGGTGGCCCGCCGCGGCACGGAGGCGCTGACAGCCCGGGAGCTGGGCGCGGCGCTGGGCAGCTCCGCCCGCCCCATCTTCACGGTGTTCCGCAGCATGGACGAGCTGCAGCAGGCCGTGCGGGAGGCCGCCATGCGCCGGTTCGAGCAGTTCGTGCGCCAGTCGGTGCCGGACATGCCGGTATTCAAGCAGGTGGGCATGCAGATGGTGCGCTTTGCCATGGAGGAGCCGAAGCTCTATCAGCTGCTGTTCATGCAGGAGAACGCCGGCGCCGCCGGGTTCAGCGGCATGGTGCGCATACTGGGCAGCACGGCGGACACCTGTATGAAGGCCATCCGGCAGGATTACGGTCTGGAGCCGGACGAGGCCCGCATGCTCTTTGAGAACGTGTGGATCTATACCTTCGGCGTGGGCGCTCTGTGCGCCACCAATACCTGCCGCTTCTCCCCGGAGGAGCTGGGACAGATGCTGACCACGGAATTTCAGGCCATGATGACGCTGCTGCGCAGCAGGCAGTGACCGCCGCCAAAACAGAAAAACGCCGCCCCTCGGGGCGGCGTTTTTGCTGTTTTTTCAGGAACCGCTGCCGGGAGCGGCGGGAGACTGCTCATTGCCGGGCATCGAGGGGCGCTGCCCGTTCCCGCCGGGGAACTGGCCGTCCGGCATCTGACCGCCGGGGCCGCCCATGCCGCCCATACCGGAGGAGATGCTGCCGGTCTGCGCGTCGGCGGTGAGGGTGCTGCTGCCGCCGGTCAGCGTATAGGTGGTGCCGTCGGTCAGCGCGGGGGAGGAGAAGAACACGAACCCGGCATTGCACAGGGCCGTACCGCTGTACACGGTGGTGCCGGAGGCGTCCTGGATGCTGATGGCGCTGCCCTTGGTGATGGCGGAGCTGCCGAAACCGCCCATACCGGACGCGCCGAAGGTGACGCAGGTCTGGGAGGCGCTGAGGTTCATGCCCATGCTGCTGCCGCCCGCCGCCAGTACGGTGCCGCCGGAGATGGTGATGGTGCCGTCGGCGTCCAGCGGCTGGTTGTCCGCCGTGTTGGCTGTCCAGACCACCACGGCGCCGCCGGAGATGGTCAGGCTGCCGTTGGAGTCGAAGCCGTCGCCGCCGGAGGAAAAGGCGGTGATGGTGCCGCCGGAGATGTTCATGGAGAAGGCGTAGCCGCTGAGATCGGAGTTGGCGGCGTTCAGGCAGTCGTCGGAGGACGTGATGTCGATGTCGCCGGAGAGAATGTTCAGCGTGGCGGCCTCAATGGCCTCGTAGCAGTCGGTGATGGTGATGGCGGGGCCGTCCGTGCCCTCCGCGCCGATGTTCAGCAGCAGATCGCAGTGGATGGCGTCGTCGCCGGCGGCGATGGTCAGCGTACCGCTCTCAATGACCAGCAGCTGTTCGGCGTTGATGGCATCGTTCACCGGCGCGGCGATGGTCAGCGTGATGTCCCGGATGGTCAGGGACGCCTCGCCCTCCTCGGCGGTGGTGGCGCCGGACTTGATGCCGTTTTTGCCGTTGGCCTCGATGACCAGGGAGCCGTTGCCGCACAGCGTCACCTGAGAGCCGTCCTTACATTTGATCACGGCGTTTTCGGCGTCGGCGTTTTCACTGTACGTCTCGTCGCTGTTCTGCGCCGTGTCGGCCAGACGATTCTCCGTGCCTGCCGCCGCGTACAGCACCACCTGACTGGACTTGGCGCAGGTGATGGGCGCGGTGTCGGCGCTGGTAAGCTCCAGCCCACTGAGCACCAGCGTAACGCCGGTGACGCCCTTCTTCACCTTTACAGAGCCATCGGCGCAGCTGCCGGTCAGCACATAGGCGCCTGCATCGGTGATGGTCAGCGCCGTGCCGTCCGTCTCAAAGCCGCCGCTGCCGTCGGCGGTGATGCCGCTGTCGGAGAACGTCAGCGTCACCGCGTCCGCCAGCTGTGCGGCGATGTCCGCGTCGGTGACGGTGCTGCCGGTATTGGTGCTGCCGGCCTTGTCGCTGCTGACCACGCTGTCAGCGGTAATATTGGTATCTGCGGCGGATGCGCCGCCGCTGGTGCTGCCGCAGGCCGCCAGCGAGAGCAGCATGGCCCCGGCGCATAGGATCGATATGAGCTTTTTCATGGGGTGTGACCTCCTTTTGCTTTTGTGCCCCCATCATACGGCGGACGCCTAAAGGCAGGCTAAAGAAAAAACAAAAAGTTTCTTTAAGTACGTTTTAGCCTGCCCGTGTAGGATAGAGCCACAAAAGGAGGTGCCCACCATGGCAAACCAGATCCAGAGCTGCTTCCGGCGCTATGAGAAGAAATACCGCCTGACGGCGGCACAGCAGCGCTTCCTGCTGGAGGGAATGGCTCCTTATATGAAAAAGGATGCCTACGGCGCATACACCATCTGCAACATCTATTATGACACCGAGGACTGGCGGCTCATCCGTACCTCGCTGGAAAAGCCGGTGTACAAGGAGAAGCTCCGTGTCCGCAGCTACGGCGTGCCGTCCGGCGGCGACCGGGTGTTCGTGGAGCTGAAGAAGAAGTACGACGGCGTGGTATACAAGCGCCGCGTCACCATGCCCGCCGCGCAGGCGGCGCCCTTTCTGGACGGCGCGCTGCCGGAGGACGCCTTCGGCCAGATCGGCCGGGAGATCGCATGGTTCCAGCGGCTCTACCGCGCCCGGCCCCGGGTGTTCATCGCCTATGACCGCCTCGCCTTCGCCGGGGCAGAGGACCCAGAGCTGCGCATCACCTTCGACACCAACCTGCGCTGGCGCGATACCCAGCTGGATCTGCGTCTGGGGGATCATGGCGCGCCCATCGGCGGTCCGGACATGATCCTGATGGAGATCAAGATCCCCGGCGTCTGCCCGCTTTGGCTCAGCCGCCTGCTGTCGCAGGCAGGGGCGTATCCCACTTCGTTTTCCAAATACGGTGCCTGCTATCAGCAGCACATTCTCAATAAGGAGGGACATTTCTGTGCTTAGTTCGATCATCGGGACAGAGCTGACGCTGTCCGTATTCCTCATTTGTACCGCGGTGTCGCTGGCGCTGGGCGTGGGCCTGGCGCTGGTGTCCCAGTTCCGTGCCCGCTCCAGCCAGAGCTTTGCCGTGACGCTGGCCATCCTGCCCGCAGTGGTGCAGGTGGTCATCATGCTGGTCAACGGCAACATCGGCGCCGGTGTGGCGGTGGCGGGCGCCTTCAGTCTGGTGCGCTTCCGTTCCGCACCGGGGACGGCCCGGGAGATCGGCGTACTGTTCCTGGGCATGGCCATCGGCCTGGCCACCGGCATGGGCTATGTGGGGCTGGCGGTGCTGACCTTCGTCATCGTCTCCGCCGCGCTGATGCTGCTGACGGCACTGCACCTGGGCGGAAAGCCGGCCGGGGAGCGGATCCTGAAGATCACCATCCCCGAGAATCTGGACTACGAGGGGCTGTTTGACGATCTGTTCGCCCAGTACACCACGGCGCACACGCTGGTGAAGGTCAAGACCAGCAACATGGGCACGCTGTACGAGCTGGAGTACCGCGTCACCCTGCCGGAGGACTGTATCCCCAAGGCGTTTCTGGACGCGCTGCGCTGCCGGAACGGCAATCTGAACATCGTCTGCGGCCGGGAGCTGACCAAGGACGTGCTGTAAGGACGCATTCATCCCCGCCATTGGGGAGTTCCTGGAAACGCTGGATGCCTGAAATGGCACACAGGGCTTGACAGCCGCGGTGGCGGCGTGTATAATACGCAATACACATCGCGCGATATGTATTAAATGCTTTGCTTGAACGGGAAAGGGTGCAGACGATGGCTCCAAAGAACAAGTTCACAAAAGAGGAAATGGCGGCGGCCGCCCTGCGGGTGCTGCGGGTCAGGGGCGTCGACGGCCTCACCGCGAAAACCATCGCGGACGAGCTGGGCACCTCCACGCAGCCGATCTTCACCGCCTTCGGCTCCATGGACGGCATCAGATCGGCGGCCTATGCCGCGGCGGTGAGCCTGTACGACAGCTATACCGACGAGGGCCTGCGGGACGCGGTGCCCTTCCTCGGCGTGGGCAGGCAGTATATCCGCTTTGCCCGGGAGGAGCCGGAGCTTTACCGCCTGCTGTTTCTCACACGGTCAAAGGAGTACAGCGCCATGGCTTCCATGCGGCACCTGCAGGAGCATGTGCGCCCCACGCTGATGCGCATCTACCGCATCACCGCCGAGGAGGCGGACTTCTATTTCCGCGACATGTGGCTGGTGGTGCACAGCCTGGCCACGCTGATCGTCACCAACGACTGCCCCTACTCCGACGAGGGGCTGGCCCGCCTCCTGACGGGCTTCAGCGTCAGCATCTACAAGGCCATCCGGGAGATCCCCGGCTTCGCGGCCGGCGCCTTTGACCGCGATGCGGTGTTCCGGGCACTGGCCGGCGGCGATGAAGGGAAGGCGCCCGTAAAATGACAGAGAGGATCGCAGACAGGGACATCCGGCTGATCCCCTACTACCGGAACGACGCCGTGTCGCTGCCCTGGTACCAGGACCCGCAGGTCTGCAAGCAGGTGGATGACCGGGACACCCCCTACGATCTGGAGCTGCTGCACGCGGAGAAGGGCATGGAGCAGGTCACGGCGAATATCTATTCCTTCAACCGGCAGAGCCAGCGCATGATTCTGGCCGTGGGCTTTGAGAAGACCGATGAGGAGTGGTATGCGTACAGGCTGCGGCCCTGAAGCGAAGATCACGACAGGAGGAACTATGAAAAACTGTAAGAAAGCAATGACGATACTGCTGACGGCGGCGGTCCTGCTGACCGCCGTCTTTATGACGGGGTGTACCCGGCTGACACCGGCGCAGGACGATGCGCCCCCGACGGCGGACACGCCCGCGACCTGGAAAAACGGCGTATATATCCGGGTGGAGCGCGACGATGTCGCCTCCGTGTACATGCGCGGCGGCAGCTTTTCCAAGGTGGGGGAAAATGCGGACGGCTCGGCGCTGAAGGCCGGGGAATGGATGTTCGCGGGCGACGACATCGCGGCGCTTTCCGAAAAGGAGGACCGCGCCATCTTATTTACCGTGGGTGCGCGGACTGTGGACGATACCCTGCTGGGCGAGGCCTCGTTCCTCTATGACGCGGCGCAGGGGACACTGTATGTAACGGTCTCTGCGGACGGCGGCGTGACCTGCTCCACCTCCGACGCGGCTGACGCGCCTGCTGACGTGCAGCCCGTGCTGACGCTGCCCATCCTGGATGAGATCGACGCTGATGTCCTGGTGGGAACGGCCGGCTCCTCGCTGTCGGCAGTGCAGGCGGCGGTCAAGCTGCTGCGCTGGGGCATGGATACGGGCCTTGGCGCGGACGAGATCAGCGAGGCGGCCTCCACCTGGCTGGCCGGGAAGAACGATGATCTGACGGACTGCCTGCAGAAGCTGACGCTGGTGGATGACGCCTATCAGGAGCTGCTGACCGACAATGCCCGGGATCTGCTGGACAGCGCCGGCTGCGCCGATGTGGACATCACCTGGGGCAGCGAGCCGGTGGCGGCGGTGGAGGCCGTCATGCAGGCCGCGGGCTTGCGCGGCTGAGCCGCCGGACGGCAGCCGCGGATGAAAAAACAAAACCACCCATCGGGGCGGCAGCGCATAAGACAGATTTATAGAGTTTAGAGAGAACAGCGTGGCGGAAGTCACGCTTTTCTGCTTTTTGATGCGTGCGTGAGCATTTCGGCAATGATGCTCTCCGGCAGGAAACCAATGCAGGCA
>ERZ780195.501-NODE-501-length-38839-cov-9.101537_pt1 | contig 38839 bp, 21 predicted proteins | sample MGYA00511017_ERZ780195 | MGnify/ENA primary metagenome ERZ780195 (study PRJEB29588, sample SAMEA2159974) | human gut metagenome | biome: human gut; feature: human-associated habitat; material: faeces | place: Denmark | collected 2008/2010 ...
TACAAACAGATAATGGATTTGAATTTACAAATAGATTAAGTTGGCAAGCATTTTTAAAAAGTAAAAAAACAATGTTTGAAAAAACATTAGAAGAATTAGAAATAGCATATAAAGTAATAAAGCCACATACACCCAAACAAAATGGAAGAGTTGAAAGAAGTCATAGGAAAGATCAAGAAAGATTTTACTATAAAAGAGTATTTTATAGCTTAGAAGATTTAAGAAATCAGGGGAAAGAATGGAGAAAGGAATATAATAATTTTCCAATGAGACCGTTAGGATGGTTGAGTCCCAGGGAATTCATAGAAAAATATAAAAGTCAAGAAGAATCGTTATTTACAATATAGGTGCTCAAAGTATTTATTTTAAATAATTTGTGACAAATGATTGACTAACCTACACGGAAAAAAAGCGATCTCACGTGTGCAACTTGAAAAAGAAAAAAGATTATGATAGAATAAGCATGTTAATAAATAAACTTGCAAGTAGCAAGAAAACAAAATATTTTTTTCAATTGAAAGGAGTATAAGTAATGGAAAGTTTGAGGGAGCGGAGAAACAGAAAATTCTTACGAAAAAGGTTAATCAAAAACGTAATATGTCTGAATGTATGCATAGCAATGATGATTGCCTATTTGCCAATAGCAATCAGTATTATGAACAATATTGTATTCAAAATTATAACAGTATTGTTGGTAATCATCTTGGCAAACTTTTATGTGATATCATACACAATAAGAGAATCAGAAAGAATAATAGAGGCAGAATCAAGCAAAAAATTTGTAAAGTTTTTTCTGTCAAATGAAAAATGGAAAGAAGTAGAAGTAAAGAATGCAAAGGAATATGAAGAGTTTCTTAATCAATTAAAAAAAATCACAAAATTTTATGCAATTATTGATGAATCAAAGAATAGTATAATTGTAAATGTAGTTTTTGATAACAAAGATATAGATCCTAAAAAATTATATTTTGAAGCAATTTCTAAAGAGGACTTCGAAAAATTCTATAAAATTAAAAAGTGAACTTAAACTGCCCGTGCCCGTTTATATGCAATGCATATAATAAACACGGGTTATATGTTATGAAAAGAAACGCAAGGAAAGAGGAAAAAATGTTAGAAGAAATAAATTCACCACAAGATTTAAAAAAGTTAACACTTCAACAAAAGAAAAAATTAGCAGAAGAAATTAGAAATTATATAATAGAAATCGTTTCAAAAAATGGAGGGCATTTGGCTTCAAACCTTGGAGTTGTTGAGCTAACTATTGCATTGCATACTGTATTCAATGTGCCGGAAGATAAAATAATTTGGGATGTTGGACATCAATGTTATGTGCATAAAATTCTTACAGGAAGAAGAGAAGAATTTAAAAATTTAAGAAAACCAAATGGGCTTGCAGGTTTCCCAAAAAGCAATGAAAGTCCAGCAGATAGCTTTAACACAGGGCACAGTAGCACTTCAATTTCAGCAGCACTTGGAATGGCGAGGGCAAGAGACTTACAGGGAAAAAATAATGCTGTTATCGCGGTGATTGGAGACGGAGCATTAACAGGTGGAATGGCATTAGAAGCGCTCAATGATGCAGGTTATAGCAAATGCAAAATGACAGTTATTTTAAATGATAATGAAATGAGCATATCGCCCAATGTAGGGGGATTAAATAAATTTTTAGGAAAATTAAGAACAAAAAAATTATACACAACAACAAATAATTTGTTAAAAAAGCAAATCAGCTCAGTTCCAGTCATAGGCAAACCAATGGTAGTAGGAATTCAAAGAATAAAAAGAGCCATAAAACAATTAGTAATACATAAAATGTTTTTCGAAGACATTGGATTTACATATCTTGGTCCTGTTGATGGACATAACATTGAAGAATTAGAAAGCATACTGAAAACCAGTAAACAAGTAAACGGTCCGGTTTTAATTCATGTTTTAACCAAAAAAGGAAAGGGATATAAATTTGCGGAAAAAAACCCAGACAAGTTTCATGCCATTTCACCATTTAATATAGAAAATGGCGAATTGAAAACTCCAAAAGAAAAAGACTATTCTAAGGTTTTTGGAGAAAAAATAGTAGAATTGGCAAAAGAAAATAGCAAAATTGTTGCTGTAACAGCATCAATGAAAAATGGGACAGGTCTAGCAGATTTTGCACAAGAGTTTCCATATAGATTTTTTGATGTAGGAATTGCTGAGCAGCATGCAGTTACAATGGCCGCAGGAATGGCAAAAGAGGGAATGATACCATTTGTACCAATATATTCATCATTTTACCAAAGAGCATATGACCAAGTAATACATGATGTTGCAATGCAGAATTTACCGGTAATCATGTGTGTAGACAGAGCTGGAATAGTTGGGGCAGATGGAGAAACCCATCAAGGAACCCTAGACATGGCATTTTTTAGACTTGTTCCCAATTTAACGATTATGGCACCAAAAGACTTTAAGGAATTTGAAGATATGCTAGAATTTGCAGTAGGTCTAAACAAGCCAGTAGTTATAAGATATCCACGAGGTGGAGAAGATGCAGATGTCAAGTTTAAAAGTCATGCCAAGATAGAATTAGGAAAAGCTGAAGTATTGCATGAAGTTAAGAATTTAGAAAATCCAAATAAAGAAGTTACAATAATAGCAATTGGGAAAACGGTTTCAGAAGCAGTAAAACTGGCTGATAGAATGCAAAAAGAAGAAGGAATAACCCCAGAAATAATAAATGCAAGATTTCTTAAGCCATTTGACTCTGAAAAAATGATTCAAAGCATTCAGAGAACCAAAAATGTAATTACCATAGAAGATGGTACTGTAATAAATGGCCTTGCTACAACCGTAAAAGAATTGATAGTTGATAACAATATTCAGAATGTGAAGTTTAAAAGTTATGCATATCCAGATAAATTTATTATGCACATGTGAGATCGCTTTTTTTCCGTGCAAAATTGCACACTTTAAAACGCTTTTTTTCCGTGCAATCTTGCACCAAAAAAAAGCGTTTTCAAGTGTGCTAAATTTCTTTATTTAAATTACCATTAGTGTAATCAGGTCCTTCTAATTTTTTACCAGTTTTCGCAATACTGATAATAGAATTTAGTTGTTCAATAGATTCATCCAAAGCGTCAATTCTAATAGAGTTTGAACATATATTTTTGTGTTCAATGGATGTAATTTTACTATTATAAATTGTTGTTACAGTGTCGATATTATCAGGCATTATTCTAAATAAAAAGCCAAGTCTGTCTTTTAAATAGAATTTTTCAGAACTGTTACATAAATGTTTGCAAGAAGCATAGCATTTATTTGATTTTCCAAGCAAACAATAATTAGAATTCATTAGTGGTGTTCTGCCATATACAATTAATTCTGTTGGAATATCTGAATTTGTAGCAAGTTGTTGCAAATCTGAGAAATTTAACTCAGGTGATAATGTAACTTTGTTACAATTCAATTGATCAATTGTAAATCTATTAAAAACATTAAAGGTATAATTGCAAATAAATTCATATTTTTTATAATTTTTCAAAAGTTCAAAATTTCCAATATTAGAAACTACAAAGCCTTTGATATTGTAAGAATTCAGGATGTCAGGCAAGTTTTTACTAATCAATCTATTGTAATTGTTTCTAATAATTGTAGGAAAATAAATATATGTATTAAACTTGTTAGTAAAATACTGCAAAATAGAGGTGTATCCAGTCAATATAAAATATTTAAATGGAATATATATATTATCAACATTCTTAAGCTCAGTATATTCGTAATTTTTATTAAGAAGGTTAAGCAAAAGGCTGACTTTTTTATATGATTCTATGGGCTCATTATTAATATTTGATGAAATAGGTAAGTTAAAATGTGAAACTAAATCTCGCCTGAAAGAGGCAATAAGAAGTTCCTCATATTTTGATAGCACTGTTCTTCTAAGTTCATTAATGCAACTAAATCCTTTTATAAAAAGTCCATCATCTAAATCAATTTCAATATTTGAAAATAGATAAGGAGTATTGTTTGTCTTAGAAAGCTGAGTGATTAAGCGTTCTTTAGTAATTGGTAAATTAGTAGCAATTTCTGGAATTACATCAGAATGTATACTAACTTCAATTCCGTTTTCATCAAAAACAGTTAATTCTATTGGTAAATCTTTATGAACAATCAACTTGCAATTCAAATTTCGTTTTATATTTTCTTTATTAAGAGTTTCAAGTGCAGAAAAAGTTAAAGCCTTATCAGAAATTTTGAAAATTTTATTTCCAACAAATATGTTGCCCTTCATTCTACCAATTTTTATAATATCACCAGGGTTGGCTTGGCGAATATTTTTGTCTTTAATCATCAATTCAGAAACGGTATATAAAGATGTTTCATGCTTTTTATTTTCAATTGAAATCTTATCTCCAACATTTAAAACCCCACTAGTTGTAAAGGTTATATGGCCTTTATTATTGTTAAACTTTGAAATATTGCCAAGAAAAACCCCCATATTGTTTGACTTTTCAGAGTAAACCAAGTTTTTGTTTGGAGAACCTGAAAGATGTCCATCAGAAAAGCCACCTCGGTTGAAAACCTGAAGTAAATCTTGTTTGTCCTGAACATCAATTTTGTAGAGCTTATTTGACTCAGCGGATTTTGCTAAATCCAAATATTTGCGATAAATTCTTGTAACAGTTGCAACATACTCAGGCGTTTTCATACGTCCCTCAATTTTCAAACAAGAAACACCAGCTTTTATAAGTTGAGGCAAATAATCTAAACCGCACAAATCTCTTGGACTCATTAAATAGCCTTTATCCAAAGTTTCTGATTGGTTAGTCAATTCATAAGGGAGTCTGCAAGGTTGGGCACACTTGCCACGATTACCAGAGCGACCGCCAACCATACTTGAAAATAAGCATTGACCTGAGTATGAAATACATAAAGCACCATGTACAAAAACTTCAATTTCTACATTTGAATTTTTGCAAATATGTTCTATTTCTGGCAAAGAAAGCTCACGCGAAAGAACAACTCGTGAAAAGCCTAATTCTTGAAGCTTTAAAACACCTTCTAGATTATGAACCGAAAGTTGCGTACTTGCATGAACTGCTAATCCAGGAAAATTTTCAATTAAATATTTTGCAAAGCCTAAATCTTGAACGATAATTGCATCAATTCCATAGATATAAGCTTTTTCAGCTAATTTAATAGCATCATTAAATTCATTATCTTTAAGTAAAGTATTAAGAGTCAAATTAGTTTTTATACCACGAATTTTTGCGTAGGTAATAGCCTTTTTTAAATCATCATCATTAAAATTAGAAGCAAAAGCTCTTGCACTAAAAGAACTCGCTCCAAAGTAAACTGTATCTGCTCCGTTTTGAACAGCAGCTTTTAAACATTCAAAATCACCAACAGGTGAAAGTAATTCTACCATAATTATCTCCTTTTGCACATTTGAGATCGCTTTTTTTCCGTGCATTGCACCAAAAAAAAGCGGAATAATCCGTGCAAAATTGCACCAAAAAAAAGCGATCTCACGTGTGCTAATTTATTATACCATAAAGAGACATGTAATACAAATGTAATATAAAAATTGATGTCAAATATTGACTAAAAAGAGGTGTAATGATATACTAATGGCGAAGTACTATAAGAGAAAATGCAAAGTAATAATAAACCAAAGAGAGGGAGAAAATGAACAAAAGTATAAAGAAAATATTTATAATTTTAATATTAGTAATAACATGTATAATCATGAATCCAATTTTAGGAAACAAAGCATTAGCAATTAACCAAACAGAGACTAATGACATTAATTCAATTGATTCAAATCAATATCCTCAAATAAAAGAAATGTTACAAAAAATAAAAAATGAACATCCAAATTGGAACTTTAAAATTTTATATACAGACATAGATTGGTCAGAAGCTATTGCGAATGAGTATGTTGGACATGGAAGTTCACCAAGAAATTTAGTACCTGCAAATAATAGTAGATATGATGATGCATGGAAATGCAAAGTATGTGGAGATAAGGCATATGATAATGGAAATTCAAATTGTGCATCAGAAGCAGCAATAAAATATATGATGGACCCAAGAAATTCTGTAAATTCTTCTGATATATTTCAATTTATGCAATTATCATACAAAGATTGCAATAATCAGATTATTAGAAATATGGTTGCAGGAACATTTTTAGACAACGAGTCTTACATAAATACAATAGTAGATTCAGCAAAAAAATACAATGTCAATCCATATTATGTAGTTGCAAGAATAATACAAGAACAAGGTAAATCAGGTTCAGTATTAGTATCTGGAAATGGATATAACGGAGAATACGCTGGTGTTTATAATGTTTTTAACATTGGTGCTAGTGGAAATGGAAAAGAAAATGTTATTTTAAATGGGCTAAAAAAAGCAGAATCATATGGATGGACATCAATGGAAAAATCAATCACAGGTGGAGTCGAAATATTAGCTAAAAAGTATATTGCAAGAGGCCAAAATACATTATATTTTCAAAAATTTGATGTAGAAAATTCAGATGGAAACTTATATTGGCACCAATATATGCAAAATATATTAGCTGCTCAAAATGAAGGTTCAACATTAAGAAAAACATTTGAAAATGTTGGGGCAATTGATGCAGATTATACATTTATAATACCTTTGTATAAAAATATGCCAAGCAGTGCAGCTGTAAGGCCTTCAGTGAACAATCAAGAAACAAGTACAGACTTGGTAAAAGTAAATGTTACAAATACTTTGATGTTGAGAAGTAGTGCAAGCAAGAGTGCAAAAAAGGTCGGAACACTATATAGAGATGAAGTTGTAACAAGACTTAATAAAGCAACACAAAAAGTTGATGGAACTTATTGGGATTATGTTATGAAAGCTGACGGAACAAAAGGCTATGCAGCAAGGGAAACATACGAATCAGAATCTACATATAAATTATATTTAGTTCCTGTTGAACAAGATAATGGCGGAAATAAGCCAGATGATTCACAAGAGATAGTTCAAAACGATAAAGTTAAAGTTGACAAAAGTTCTAAAAAAGTAACAACAGTACCTAATGCCACAGGAAATGATTTGGATAATTTAATTGGAGGAAATGTCGCAGTAAAAAACTCAAATGGGCAAGTTATCAATTTAGCTGATAAGTTGGCAACTGGATATACAATAAATGATACTTATACTGTTGCTGTTCTTGGAGACGTAAATGGAGATGGAGAATCAGATGCAATAGATTTGTTATTAATAAAAAGAAGGTTGTTAGGAACACAAGAATTTGATGAATTAAAAGGAAATGCGGCCGATTTGAATAAAGACGGAGTAGTAGATGCAATAGATTTATTATTGCAAAAAAGATATTTACTAGGAACACAAAATATTAATATATAAAAAGGAATGGAAAAAATGAAAAAAAAATTTTATAGTGTAGTTATAATTATTTTTAGTTTAATTATATTATGGTGCTCACCGCAAAAAGTATTTGCAATTAATGCTTCAATAAGTGCATCAACAAAAAAAATTGAAAAGGGAAAGAGTGTAACCTTAACTGCAAATGTAAGTAGTGCATCTTCTTGGGATTTTGATATTTCAGCATCTGGCGGAACATTAAAAAAGAGTAATGATAGAGTTGGAAGCACGGATAGTGGAAATAATGAAAATAAAACAGTAAATTTAGGCACATTTGTATCAGACCAAGAAGGAACATATACAATTAAGTTAAGTGGATATGTTGTTGATGGAGATACACTTTCTAAGAAAAATATAAGTGACGAGGTTTCTATAACAGTAAGTGCAAATACTAATAGTTCTGATAATCAAGGAAATACAGGAAACACAGATACAACTCCTGCTGCCAAGTCAAAAGAAGCTAGATTAAAAACTTTCGGAATAACACCAAACGATTTTAAAGGATTTAAAAAAGATAAAACAGAATATAGTACAGAAGTGCCAAATGATGTATCAGAAGTTTCAGTATATGCAACAGCTGTTGATTCAAAAGCCAAAGTAACAGGCACAGGAAAAGTAAAATTAAAAGAAGGAAGTAATACTGTAAAGGTAACAGTAACAGCAGAAGCTGGAAATACGAAAGTATATACATTAACTATCAAAAGAAAAGCTGCTGATGCAAACAATTCAACAACAAATGATGGTTCAACAAATACAGATAATACTGCCAGCACGAATAATACAAATACAACATCAGCTAGTACAAGTTCAAAAGTTGGATTAGAAAGTTTGGAAATAAAAGATGTAGAATTAACACCTAGTTTTAAAACAGAAGTATATAATTATCAAGTAGAATTAGACAAAGACGTAGATTCATTAGACATATCAGCAATACCAATAGAAGATGATACATCAGTTGAAATTGCTGGAAACCAAGACTTTAAAGAAGGAGAAAATATAGTTACAATTTTAGTTAAAAACGAAAAAACAGAAAAAACAATAACATATCAAATAACAGTAAATAAAAATGTAACATCAGAAGACCAGGGAACAGTAGAAGAATTCAGCTGGTTTAAACCATCAACTTGGGGAAGAGAAATAATAATAAAAGCTGTAATTGCTGTGGTTTTAGTAATATTAATAATAATTGCTGTAATTTTAAAAATAAAACTTTCAAGAGAAAAGAAAGGTAAAAATAAAATTGATTTACCAGGTGCAGATGAATTAGATAAAGCACTTGCAGAACACCAAGAATTAACAGAACTAGAAAATACGGAAGATGACAATTATTATACGGTAAATAATGAAAACCAAGAACAAGATCAAATTCAAGAGCAGACAATACATCAATATGATAGTGAATCATCACAAGAATCAAATGCATATAAATTTAAGAATGATTATGATGGAAACTATATAGAAGACATTGCAAAAAGTAAAAATTATGATATTGATGATAACGATAATAACGATTATAGTTATGATTATCAAGATGACAACAGTAGACGAACAAAAAGAAAAGGAAGAGGAAAACATTTTTAGAACCAATTAAACCGCTTATTTTCCGTGCAAAACTGCACGGAAAATAAGCGGTTTAAAATGTGCATTGCACGGAAAAAAAGCGATCTCACGTGTGCAAAAAGAAAAGCCCTCACTTTTCAGTGAGAGCCTCCCTTTTATGAGATTAGTGAACAGCCTAGATTCGCTTTGATGCAAAATCGAATCCATTTTCGAATTCGACTACAGGAGCATGTTCTGTTTCTGGAACAAGACTTACCTTGATACTGCCATCAAACTGGTGAGGCTTAACAATAAAGGTCCTCTCTGTTTCACAGTTGCATCTGATTCCTTTTGAATCAATGCATGCAACAACACCACTGTCAGTGATGTTTCGATTTTTGGAATCGTTCCAAGAAAAACGAACAACATCCCCAATTTTAAGTTTCTGCGCAATTTCGTGTGTTAATCTCATGTTTTTTTTCCTCCGTATAAGTGACTTCTGGAGGATTACACAGCTCCCCCAGAAAAATTTAGTGAAATTTCCTGATACTTGCTGTGTAAGTATTCATGATAAAAGTATTATAACATGTTAACATAAGAATGTCAAGCGAAAATGTAAAATTTTTCCTGATATATATACACATTATTATCTTTCATAATAGTAGCAATACCATTGTAGAATTACCTTGCTTACATAATTCAAATATTTCTTTTACAACTTTTGCTTCAATAGGTTCTACTTCTAAATGACCAGTATTTAAGCATGAAAAAGGTCTTCCTTTCTGTGATAAGAGAACTTTTAAAGTTTTATATAAAATAAAAACTCACGAACTTTTAAGTTCGTAAGTTGATTTCAAATGGAGCCACTAAGCAGAATCGAACTGCTGGCCTACGGGTTACGAATCCGTCGCTCTACCAACTGAGCTATAGTGGCAAATCAAATATAATATAATATAACATATAATAAAAAAAAAAACAATACAAAAAAGAGACTCTTTCAAAAAAGTCTCTTTAAAATTATTCCACTATCATTGGACCAATATTAGTAACAGTGCCAGCGCCGAGAGTTAGAACAATATCATCAGCCTTTACATTATCTTTCAAGTAAGAAGCGCAAGCTTCAAGAGAAGGAATATATTTTGCATCTTTACCTTGTTTAATTATAGCATTAACTAAATCTTCAGAAGAAATATTATAAGTATTAGTTTCACGAGCCGCATAAATATCAGTAACAATAATATTATCAAAAGAAAGTAAGGCTTGAGCAAAATCATCTAAAAGGTTGAAAGTCCTGCTATATGTATGAGGTTGAAAAACAACCCAAGATTGGTTATATTTCTTATTCTTTAATGCTTTTGCGGTAGCAGCAACTTCAGTAGGATGGTGACCATAATCATCATAAACCTTGGCACCATTAACAGTCCCTTTGAATTCGAAACGTCTGTCAGCACCAGTGAATTTTTTTAATGCAGTTTGCATATAGCTTACTTCAATACCATAAGCATCACATAATGTGATACAAGCCAACGCATTTAAGACATTGTGTTTACCAGGAATTGAAAGTTCAAAACGACCAAAGAATTCACCAAATTTATAAACATCAAATTCAGGAAAACCATCCTCATTAAAAATAATATTTTGTGCAGAAAAATCAACGTCTTCATTTTCAATACCATATTTAATAGCAGGAGCTTTAGAGTAAACAGGTAAATCTAAGCAATTAGGATCATCTGCATTTATAATTAAATGACCATCTTCTGGCAATAATTTAACATATTTAATAAAAGCTTTTTTTACATTTTCAAGATTTTTATAATAATCCAAGTGGTCATTATCAATATTTAAAATGATTTCAGATTTTGGACTGAATTTTAAAAAGCTTTCAACATATTCACAAGCTTCAATTATAAAGTTTTCGCTATTTCCAACCCTATAATTCCCATTAAGTTCTTTTAGCATGGCACCAACTTGGATACTTGGATCTTTTTGAGCTTCAATGAAACATAAAGAAACAAGTGAAGTTGTAGTTGTTTTTCCATGAGTTCCAGAAACGGCTATTGTATTTTTATAGCATCTTGTAAGCTCTCCAAGAAAAGTAGACCTTTCTATAAGAGGAATACCAAGCTCTTTTGCATGAACAAATTCTGGATTATCAGGATGAATTGCAGCGGTATAAACCACACAATCAGCACCTTCGATATTTTTTGCATTATGACCTACATAGATTTTAATTCCTGCATTTCTTAAAACATGCAAGGTTTCAGAATCTGAACGGTCACTTCCAGAAACTGAAAAACCCCAGTTAACAAGAATTTCAGCGATACCGCTCATGCTAACACCGCCGATTCCTATCATATGTACATTTTTATATTTTTTTATATTATCAATATTTGGCATTATAAACACTCCCCATGAAATTTCAAATTTGCTTTTCTATTATATACTTATATAATGTAAATTTCAAGATTTTTGTTACAAAATATTATTTTAAAATTTCAAAAAATAAAAAAATAAAAAAATTGTAAAAAAAAGAGGGAAAAAAAAATGCAGTGCCGAATAATATACTAGTACATAAGATACGATACAATATATGTACAAATATTAAAAACAGTGGAGGTGCACACAATGCAAATAACAGACGTACGTTTAAGAAAAGTAAATTCAGAGAACAGAATGAAAGCTGTTGCTTCTGTAACATTCGATAATGAATTTGTTATCCATGATATCAAAGTTATCGAAAGTCAAAATGGATTATTCATAGCTATGCCAAGCAGAAAAACTCCAAACGGAGAATTCAAAGATATAGCTCATCCAATCAATGCTGAAACAAGAGAGAAGATTCAAAAGGCTATCCTAGAAGCTTATGACGCTCCTGAAACAGAAGAATCAGCAGAATAATAAATTTACAAAAGTTCCTTCTAGCGAATAGAGGGAACTTTTTTTGCACCATTTTGCACCGATTATTCCGCTTTTTTTCTGTGCAATTTTGCACGGAAAAAAAGCGATCTCACGTGTGCATTGCACCGAAAAAAAGCGATCTCAGGTGTGCACTTGCACTATATATAAAATTATAATATAATAAATGCAATAAAAGGGAGGTGTCATAATGGGATTAAAAATTGAAAAAGTAAGTAAATATTATGGCGAAAAACTAGCAGTAGATAACATCAGTTTTGAGATGAACGAGCCAGGGGGATTTGGACTATTAGGGACAAATGGAGCTGGAAAAACCACGACAATAAGAATGATTCTAGGAATAATAAAAAAGGATGCAGGCGAAATAACCTGGAATGGGCAGAAAGTAGAAAGAAAAAACGTGAACTTTGGATATTTACCAGAAGAAAGAGGAATATATCCAAAAACAAAAATAATTGAGCAACTAATGTATTTTGCTGAATTGAAAGGGATGAAGAAGCAAGAAGCTGCAAAAGAAATTGATTATTGGTTAAAAAGACTGAAAGTTGAAGAATACAAAGAATTACAGGCAGAAAAATTATCAAAAGGGAATCAACAAAAAATTCAGTTTATAACAGCAATTTTAAATAATCCAGAATTAATTGTATTAGATGAACCATTTAGCGGACTTGATCCAATAAATACAGAATTATTGAAAGAAGTAATTATAGAATTAGTTCAAAAAGGAAAATACATAATAATGTCAAGTCATCAGATGTCATCAATTGAGGAATTTTGTAAAGATGTAGTGATAATAAATAAAGGAAAAACGGTATTAAAGGGAAATTTGAAAAAGATCAAAGATGAGTATCCATCAAAAAGGCTAGAAATAAATGTAGATAGTGACATTTCAAAATACATAAATGAAAGTGGAATGAAAATTGAAAAAAATCTTGACAATAATTATGAAATATTAATGGATAAAGAAGAGCAAGCTCAGTTACTGATGAAAACGTTGGTGCTTCAAGGCATAAATATAAAAAAATTCGAACTTAAAAAACCAAGTCTAAATGAAATTTTTATAGAGAAAGTAGGTGAGTAAAATGCAAGGTTTAATAACTGTAATAAAATTCACAATTAAAGATATGGCGCAACGAAAATCTTTTATTATCTCGAATATAATAATATTGGGACTAATAATTTTGATGTTTAACATACCTAACATACTGAAAAAAGTCATGGGAGATTCAGAAAATTCAAAACAGATTATACAGATAATTGATGTTGATAATGTATTTGAGGGAACATTAGAGAATCTAAAAAATATGAATTTGAGCTATGATATCAAAATTTCTAGCAAAAATTTAGAATTTGACAAAATAAAGGAAGAGATTCAAAATGGCGAAATAGATAATGCAATAATTATAGAAAAGAAGGATGAAAAAATCAATATTCAATACATAGTAAAAAATTTAGCAATGAATTCTGAAATGCCACAAGACTTAGAAAATGCAATAAGTTCGCTATATAGTGGCTTGCAAATTTCAAAGTTAGGGCTAACACAAGAACAATTGCGAAGTATACAACCAGATTTTAATTTTGAAGTCAAACAAGCTGAGACTCAAGAAGTAAAAGGAAATATATACACAATGATGTTATTATCAATTGTACTATTTTACGCAATATATTTTTGTGCATATCAAGTATCAAGTTCAATAACGACTGAAAAAACTTCAAAAATAATTGAAACACTAGTAACATCAACAGAGCCAAAAACAATAGTTTTAGGAAAAACAATCGGAATAGGAATTGTTGGAGTATTACAAATAATTGCGATTGCGTTAACTGCAATAGTTTCAAAAACATTATTTTTAGAAGAAGGAGCATTAGATGGAATAGTTGATTTTTCAACAATCACACCATTTTTAGGATGCATAACGATTATTTACTTCATATTAGGATATGCATTTTTTGCGATGTTGTATGCATTAACTGGCTCAACTGTAAGCAAGCCAGAAGATGTGCAATCAGCTAATACACCAGTAGCTTTAATATCAGTAATAGGATTCTATTTGGCGTATTTTACAATGATGAATCCAACGAGTGAGCTAAATAAAATAGCTGCAATATTACCTATATCATCACCATTTTGTATGCCATTTAGAGTGATGATGGAGATTGCTACAGGTCCAGAAATTTTAGGCTCAATAGTAATACTAGTAATTACCACAATTCTTGTTGCAATATTTTCTATCAAAATATATTCAAAAGCGATTTTTAATTATGGAAGTAGGGTTAAAATTAAGGAATTACTTAGGAACGAAAAGAAAGGTGCACGGAAAAAAAGCGTTTTAAAATGTGCAATTTTGCACGGAAAAAAAGCGATCTCACGTGTGCAAGGAAAGGAAAGAAATTATGAAAAGAAAAGAAAATTTAATATGGGGAGTAGTCTTCATAATAATAGGATTAATAATAGGTTTAAAAGTGTTAGGAATAATAAATATAGACATATTTTTTGATGGATGGTGGAGTTTATTTATTATAATACCAAGTACAATAAGTATAGTAAAAAATATAAGAGACATTGGAGCATATATATGGTTAGTGATAGGAGTAGCATTACTATTATCAGCTCAAGAAATACTTGACATGGAGATAGTTGGAAAATTGATATTCCCAGCTGTATTAGTTGCAATAGGAATTGGAATGATTTTTAAAGACAGCAAATTAGAAAAAGCAAAAGAAAATGAAGAATATTATGCAACATTTTCAGGTGAAAAGTTAAATTTCGAAGGTGATACATTTAATGGAGCTAGCTTAAATGCAATATTTGGAGGAATTGACTTAAATTTAAAAAAAGCAGATATAAAAAATGAAACCAATATAAATACAACATCAGTATTTGGAGGAATAAATATTTTTGTACCAGACAATGTCAATGTTGAAATAAAATCAACATCATTATTTGGTGGAGTAACAAATAAAGTCGAAAATAAAGAAAATCAACCTACAATAAAGATAAGAGCTTTTTGCTTATTTGGAGGAGTTGAAGTTAAATAGATTGAAGTTACTTCAATCAAAGGAGGAGAAATGAAAGGATTTCAAAAATTAGTAAAATATTCAGCAATTGCATTTGGCTTATATTTGGCAATATCAATAATTGGAGCATTTATAGGAGTGATTGTAGGAGTAACTTCAGGTGTGGAAGTATTAAAAGAACTTTCAGGAAATGAAAATGTCGAATTAGTTGATGAAACTCGAAATTTTGATGAGTTGTCAGGCCTAAATTTAAATATATCATCATCAAATTTGACAATAAAGGCTGAGGGTGATTCATATAGAATGGAAGCTCATAACATTCCGAAAACAACTAAGATAGAATGCAAAAATGATGTTTTAGAAATAAAAAACGTGAAAAAATTAAAATCAGAAAGTAGTATCACAATATATGTTCCAGAAAATGCTAAATTAAGTAGAATCAATTTAGATATGGGGGCAGGAAATGTTGAAATATCAAATATAGAAGCCGCCAACATAGATTTTAGTTTTGGAGCAGGAAATGTTAATATTAAAAATTTAAAATCAGAGAATCCTATAATTGAGTGCGGGGCTGGTCAGATAAAGTTTGAAAATACAGAATTGACTAATGCTAAATTAAGTGCAGAAGTTGGAAAAGTGATATATTCAGGCCAATTGAACGGGGAATCAAGAATAGAATGCGGCGTTGGAGAAGTAGAGATGAATCTTGAAGGCGGAATAGACAACTATTCAATAAAAGTTAAAAAAGGAATTGGAAACATAAAAATTAATAAGGAATCGGTTAACAATGATTCAACAACTGGCAATGGCCAAAATAAAATTTATATCGATGGTGGAGTTGGAGATATCGATATAAAAATATAATTGCACGGAAAAAAAGCGATCTCACGTGTGCAATTGCACGGAAAAAAAGCGATCTCACGTGTGCATAAAATAGAAGAAACCTTCATATACATTAATAAACAAAATGTAGAGGAGGTTTTTTTGATGGAAATAAACACAACAAAAGAAAGTTTGAATGTAAATAAAACGATATGTGAAAAGAAAGAAATTATGAATATACAAGGAGACATGATAGTGCCAGATTCAAAGCCAGACATTTTAAGCACTATTAATACAAGTGGAAATGTGTGTATATATAAGAAAGAAATAATGGAAGGAAAGTTAAAAATAGATGGGAATATTCTTACGTACATAATGTATTTAGCTGATAGTGATTCAGAAAGTATAGAAGACAATGTTAGGGGGCTTAACACGAACCTCGACTTTTCAGAAAACTTCAATATTCCAGAACTAAGTGAAGGAATGGATGTTGACATCAATCCAAAAATAAAGATGATAGAATGCAAGGTAATAAATGGAAGAAAGATAGGCATAAATGTCACATTAGAAGTAGAAATAAGAATTCAAACACAAGAAAATGTGAAGATAATCACAGATTTAAACAACAGTGATATACAAATTCTTAATCAAAATATGAAGGTAAATTCTGTATTAGGGGAAGGCACGACGAAAACATCAATTAAAGAAAATGTAGCAATTCAAAACACAGACAATCTTGCTGAGATGTTGAATGTGCAAATAAACTTAGTAGACAAAGACATAAAAATCAGTTACAACAAAATTCTTGCAAAAGCAGAAGCCGAAATCAGATTAGTGTATTTAACAGAGGACAATCGAATTTGTACTACCCAAAGTAGAGTGCCATTAGTGGGCTTTATCGATATGCCTAATATAAATGAAGAAAACATTTGTGACACAACATACATGGTAAAAAATATAGTTATAAAACCAAATGCAGTAGAGGAACATTCTGTATATGTCGAAATGGAAATTGAAATTCACTGTATAGCATATGAGGAAAAAGAGGTTCAAATAATTCGAGACATGTATTGTCCAGGAGAAAAAATGAAATTCAATCAAAATACGATTAATACAATTACAAACAAGCAATGTAAGAAAAATATTTGCAACATCAGAGAGAAAATAAATGTTCCAGAACTTGAAAATGGAAATATAGTTGATGTTGGAATAATGCCTGTCATAAATAAAGAAAACAACATGAATGACAAAATCATGATAGAAGGTGAACTCAATGTAAACTTGATTTTTACAGACAATTCAACAGTTGGAATAAAAACAAAACAGTTAAATATTCCATTTGAACAAACAATAAATGATGTAGGAACAGCCGATAACTGTAGAAATGATACAAGGATTGAAATAAATTCGCAAGAATTTTTAAATCAGTCAGGAATTTTGAGCGCAAATGTTGATTTAGAATTTGAGACTGATTCTTATCAAAATACAGCAATTCCAGTAATTAGTGACATTTCAATGGAAGATGAAGAAAACATGGAAGACTACAGTGTTGTAATTTATATGGTAAAATCAGGAGACACATTGTGGAAAATAGCAAAGAGATTTGGAAGCACTGTTGATGACATAGCACGAGTTAATGGAATGGAAAGACCAGATAGATTAAACATTGGAGAGAAAATATATATTCCTAAATATGTGCTGAAAAGAGCGAAAGAACCGATTATAATTTAAAAATCAGAGAGGATTATTGATGGCGAATGTAGGAAAGGTGTACACAAGAAAAAGATTCATATTTACTAATAAAAGTGGCGAAAACAAAAATAGATTTAGGCTAAAAGTCACTCAAAAAATGATAGGAAAAATTCTAATATTAATCTTAATAATTACAACAATATTGAAAATTACTTACAACTATGTAGAGCCCATATTTGCTACGATGTGTGAAGACAAGGTAAAATCTCTGGCCACAATAATCACAAACCAGCAGTCAACAATTGTGATGAACAAATATCAATATGACGAATTATATTCAATTGAAAGAGACAAAAGTGGCAATATATTGATGATAAAATCAAATATTGTTCCTATGAACAATCTGGTTTCAGACTTGACGGAAAACATTCAACATGAATTTGACAATATAGGAGACCCAGAAATTAGAATATCTCTTGGAAGCTTATCCGGAGTGTATTTTCTTTCTGGGTTTGGACCAGAGTTTCCTATTGATGTCGAGGTCACAGGTACTGTTGATGCTGAAATAAAAAGTGAATTTGTTTCACAAGGAATCAACCAAACTCTTCATAGAGTCTATGTTGACTTCGATTGCAAAATGAAAACAGTTACAGCTTTAAAAAATTACGAGCAGTCAGTTGTTAACAGAGTTATTCTTGCTGAACATGTTATAGTCGGAAATATTCCAGATAGCTATTGGCACAGGTGAGTGCACACGCGAGATCGCTTTTTTCTCGTGTGATTTTGCACACGCGAGATCGCTTTTTTCTCGTGCAATTTTGCACACGTGAGATCGTTTTTTTTCAGTGCAATTTTAACTGAAATGTATTGCAATTCATTTAAAAGTATGATAAAATGGTAAACATAATTATTAGATATGGTGTATGGTGAAAGATTGATGCAAAAAAGAAAGGAGGAAATAGTGCCCAAATTTAGAAAAATGGGAAATTCAAAAATTTACCATATAATGATAAAAGGAATTGACGGTCAAAACATTTTTTATGATGATAAAGACAGAAGAAATTTCTTAAGAAAATTTTTAGAAAATAAAAAAGAATTTAATTATGCAGTTTATTCTTATTGTTTAATGACTAACCACGTTCACATGGTTATAAAATGTAAAGATGAATTTTTGTCAAAGTCGATGCAAAGTTTAATGATACGATATGTGCGTTATTTCAATAAAAAATATCAGAGAACAGGATCATTAGTTCAAAGCCGATTCAAAAGTAAATGTATTGAAAATCAAAAGTATTTTTTAGAAGTCTGTAGATATATCCATAGAAATCCAGAAAAAGCTGGAATTAAGAGAACTGATAAGTACGTGTGGAGTAGTTATCAAGAGTATATAAATGAAGCAAAAATAATAGACAAAGATGTTTTACTACATTATTATAATAACAATATTTTGGATTTTGTAAAGTACACAACTCAAATAGAAGACATCGAAGATTATGAAGATTATGCAGAATATGAAATTGTAGGAAAACTTACAGATGATCAATTGAAAAAGATAATTTTAGAAAAGTTCCAAATTCAAAAAGAAGAAGACATTGCAACATTTTTCAAAGAAATGAGTAAAAAAGAACTAGAAAAATATATAAAATCGATGAAAGAAATAAAAGGAACATACAAGACTCAAATTTCAAGAGTAATTAGAGTTAATAGAAGAATTGTCTCAAATATATGGGACAAGTAACGGAAAAAGTGCACCGAAAAAAAGCGATCTCAGGTGTGCAATTTTGCACGGAAAAAAAGCGAAATAAAATGTGCAAAAATAGCTTGTAAAAAATAAAATACTTTGATATAATTCAAATATCTGCACGGAAAAAAAGCGATCTCAGATGTGCATTGCACAGAAAAAAAGCGATCTCACGTGTGCAAACAAAAGAAGGAGATTTAAATGAAAATAACTGAAATACTAATAATAATTGTAAATGCATCAATATTTGTACTACCAGCAGTCATGTTAATTGATAATTTAATAAATGGAAAATATAGAATATTGAATATATGTATGCTAATAAATATGTTTGCGTGGGTATACTTATCATATTTATGGAACATAAGAAATCCAGGATTTTGGATTAAATGCGATGCGAGAATACTAACGCTAATAGCAAGTATAATATTCATTGCAGCAGTAATAGCTTTTCTGTTACAAATAAGGCACAAAAAAAGCAACAAAATACTTGTGATGATTGCAACAATATTTGTATTTTATATAATAATAACGAATGATACAACATATAAAGAAAGAACAAGAGTTGACATGGTTTCAGATAAGACATTAAGACAATATGTTCTAGAAGAACATGTACCATATCTTGCATTTTTAAGTATAGAAATAGAATTATTCATTAATTTGCTAAATAGTCACAAATCATATAAAGAGCTAAAAAAAGAATTTGAAAAAAATAAAGAAATGTGATATATAATATCTAGTTCAATAGTGATGGACGAAAAAATATAGGAAGGATTGTAGAAAAATGGAAGTAAACGAAGAAAAAAGAAACAAATTTATGGAATATGCAGGAAAGAGAGTAAATAACGTAATGCATGATATTCAAATACTTGAGCCAATGGCAAGAAGTAATGCATATGACTTTACAAAGGAGGATGTTGAAGAAATGTTTAATGCAATGCAAGAAACACTTAATGATGCGAAAACCGAATTCAACAGAAGATTTGAAGAAAAAGCAAGAGTAGAGAAAAAAGTATTTTCATTTGGAACAACGAAAGTAACGGAAACTACTAACAATCAACTAGATGGAACAGAAGAATGCCAAGAACCAGAAGTGGGATTTGAAGAAATATAATACAGAATACAGAATGGACTTATTTTATAACTAAATAGGTCTATTTTTGTAATTGCACGGAAAAAAAGCGAGATAATCGGTGCAAAATTGCACGGAAAAAAAGCGATCTCACGTGTGCAAAATGTCACAAAATTGTAACATAAATGTAATATAATTGTTAAAGTAAAAATGTTGACAAACATAAAAATAGATAGTAAAATGAAATTAAATTGAAAATAGAAGTGAATTATGGGAAAGGAAGAAAAAATGAAGGGAAAAAGTAATAAAAATAAGAAAAAATCAGAAATGAACGCAATGTTTTTTGTAATATTATTAGCTTTGGTTATGTTTATAATATCCACATATGCATGGTTTTCAACACAAAAAAATGTATCAATCACAAATTTAACAGGTACTGTTGAGGTAGCAGAGGGATTGGAAATTTCGTTAGATGCTGAAAATTGGTCAAATGGATTAGTACTAGGTACTGAAGAGGGACAGTTAAGTATTATAGATGATGCATATTCAGGACATCATAACATATCACCTTCAGAAATGTTACCAGTATCAACATTAGGTTTGGTTACAGGGAACCAAACAGATTTGAAAATGCTAAGAGGAAAAATCACCAACTCAAAAGAATTAAGTGAAATAAAATCAATGATAGAGACAGAAACAGCTCCAGCAAGCTCTACATACCCAGGCTATTTTGCGTTTGATGTATTTTTGAAAAATTCATCAAAACAAGAAGTGACAGATGATATTTTACAATTAAACTATGATTCTTCATTAGAAATATTAGAAGCAGAAAAAAGTGCAACAGGATTACAAAACACAGCAAGAATAGCATTTGCAAAATATAACGGAAAATCTGATGTAATGGCAGATCAAGCTACAATTTTAAAAGAAACAGCAGGGATTGGAGCAGGGGCACCAAGTCCATATATAACAGATGTTGCAATATGGGAACCAAACTCAAGTGATCATGTTGAATATATTGTTCAAAACAACAATAAAATTACATGGTCAGCACAAGATGCTGGAAAATATGCAACAAAAGAATTGGCAAATGGAATGAGAGGTTTTGACCTTACAACACAAATGCCTACATATGCTTTAAAAGACAGTTCAATAGGAAAGAGTATAGCAGATATATATAAATGGGATGGAAGTGAATCTCAAATACAAAAACAAAATTCTTTACAAACAACTAAAAAGTCAGAAGAAGATTATACAATAAAAGAAGGAGTTCAAAATCTAGTAAGTGCAACAGATGGCACGCAAACATTTGGCATTGCACCAAATGCAATTTGCAGAATGAGAATTTATTTATGGCTAGAAGGTCAAGATGTTGATTGTATTAACTATGCATCACATGGTGGAGGAGTAAAAGTTAATATCGGTCTAGTTAAAGGATCAACAATTGGAGCAACAAGTGCTGAAACAGAATAAAATACAAAATAGCAAGATGACAAGTCTTGCTATTTTTGAGGAAAAATGCACGAAAAAAAGCGATCTCACGTGTGCATGTAATACAAATGTAACATAAATGTAACATAAAAAGGGTTGAGAATGAGTGGAAAATGATGTATAATTAATTAAATACTAAAGAATGGAGGTTAAAATGGCTGAAAAATTATTAAAAGAAACTAAAGATACTCAAACAAAGAGAAAAAAAACAAAAAAAGTTGCAGAAGAAGACGATATATATAAAATAGATTTAACGCTTGAAAGCCCTGAAAATGAAGATGATTTTAAGGCAAAAGACCTCGAATCTGAAGAAAAAGAAGAAAAAACAAAAGCAAAAAGAGGAAGAAAAAGCAAAAATGTAGTAAAAGTTGTTGAAGATGATGAAGAAGTTGATGAAATTTTTGGAAATATAAATAAATGGATTAATGAAGATGAAATTGAAGAAAATCTAGAAAAAGAAAAAACAGAAAAAAAAGGCAGAAAAAAGAGTCTTACAAAAGTTGAAGATGGCATTAAAAGCAGCAAGACTACTGCAAAAAAGACCACAACAAAAAAAACTACGACTAAGGCAACAACGAAAACGAGAACAAAAAACAAAAAAACAGATGAAACGGAATCAATACAAACAGAAAATGAACAACAAGGAGAAATAAAAATTCACGCAGAAAATGACACAACTGAGTTGCAATTAAAACACAATGAATATAAAGTAGAGCTACAAAAATTAGAATACAATGTCTACACTCAAACAAGTGATAATTCATACATAATTGTAAGAAGTCCAAATTTAAGAATAGTATCAGAAAATGTATATTTGATGATAAAAAAACAAGAAGAAGACTATGAAATAACGACAAATCAGGATTTTAAAATAAATTATGTAATTGATAATTTAGAAAGAAAAGACAACGTGGTCAATTTTAAACTCACAAACTTAGTTGAAATCATAGCAAATGAAAGTGGATTGATATTTGAAATTGACGAAGAAAAAGTCATAGAAAATAATCTAGAAGACAACCATACACTTGTTATATCAGAAGAAGATGGAAAAGTCTATTTGCCATATACAAAAGATGAAATAAAAAAAGACGTATCACAAAACAAGGGCGCCAAGATTTCTGAAATAATTGAAAATAAATATATATTACCATTAGATAAATATAAAAATTCAATAAGAGCAAGATTTAGAGAAGGATACAATTTGATGTATCATAGAGAAGGAAAATCAAAAAGAAGTGCAATAATGCTTGGAATAGAATTGATGTTTGAAACTAATCTACATCCTGCAATAATATCAGCTTGTAAGAATCTAGAAGAACTTGATATTTATTTAGATTGCTTAGATGATAATGAACTTGAAAAATTCTCATGCTTTAAAATTATTTATAAAAGTTTGCCAACTTTGCGAAAAAAGGCTAAATATAGAGAAATATAAAATGAAATGTGTTGAACTCAAAATGAGAGCCGACACATTTTTTTTGTTTTGCACGGAAAAAAAGCGATCTCACGTGTGCAAAAATGCACCGAAAAAAAGCGATCTCGCGTGTGCAAAAAATGCCATAAATTTCTTAGAAAAAAATGCCGAAAAACGTTGAAAAAAAGAGATCATTATGATATAAATATATAGAGAAAAAATAGAAGATTTGAGTCAAAAAAACGGAGGAAAATAATGTTAAAAAATAAACTAATAGCTAAAAGAATAAGAAACATATTTATACTAATTATGACAATAGCAATCATGATGGGTGCATATCATAATGTACGAAGGTCAAGGGCAGAGAAGGTAATAGAAATATCGTTGGAAGTCGCAGATAAAAATAATCAATTAGAGAAAGAAACAATCACAGTAGAGGCAACAGAAACAAGTGATGGAGTTTATCTATTAGAATTGCCAGAAATAGTAAATACAAAGATGATAACTAAATATTATAATTCTGAAGATGAAGAAATTGATTCAAGAACTATACAATTAACAGATAAAGAGATTGCAGAGAAGAAAGTTCAAGTGGCAACTGATTATGATACAAAAGAAGTTGAGAAGCTAGAAGTAAGTGGAGCAACAATAACAGTGGCTGAAAATGCAGAAAAAAAGACATTTTATAATAGAAAAATAACAAATGAAACAGGAGACATTATAGCAACTGGATATATGCCATTAGAGGCTCAACTAGAAACAAAAGATATAGATATAGGAACGTTAACAGACGTAAAACTTCCAAATGAAAGCCAATCGATGAAAAAAGCATTCACTGCAATAATAACTGAGAACAAAACTGAAAGTCAGAATGGAGTTTCAAATCAAGCAGAAATACAAGAAGAAAACGCGAATACAAGTCAAAATAAGGCGCAAAATGAAATAGAAACACAAAGCCAGAGCGAAGCACAGAATCAAGCGAAAACACAAAGCCAGGATGAAGCACAAAGTGAATCAGAAGAAACGAAAACAGTATATAATCCAAGTGAATATGGAGAAATTGTTGAAATCCAAGCCAAATATGAAGCTGAAAACAAAAATGAAAAAATAACAGTATATAGTTTAGATGAACAGAACCAATTGAAAGAATTAGAAACAACAGAACTAGAAACAGAGGAAGAGGGAACAGCAAAAACATATCAATTCCCTATGAACAATGAGGTAGGAGAAAATGAAGAAAAAACATATATAACAACAGCAGAACTAAGCGAAGATGCAACAATAGGAGATGAAACAGTAAATGATGAAACAAACATAGCAGATTCATCAACAAGCTATACAACCAGTGATGATACAAGTAATGGAGGAGACTTTGGAGAATCATCAACATCGCCAATAGTCGGAGAAGACCTAAACGCAGCATATGCAGGAGGAACATCAGGAAAGGATACAACATTAATGACAACAAGTAGTGAAACTGCAGCAACAAGTGGCTTCTTTGGAAACTCAAGCATACAAAGACAAAACATAGAAAATGTAACATTTACAAATCAATTAGTTCAAGATGACACACCTGTACATAGATGGGACGCTAGTAAAAACACAGGAAGCAGTCACAGTAGTTCTACAACAACGTGGAAAGACTTAAATGGAAGCATGAATGGAACTTTACATGGAGGAACATGGGGAACAGACTACTTACAATTTAACGGTACGAGTGATTGGTTAGCACTTGCAGCATATAATCCAACTCAACAAATAAGAATAGATACATGGGTAGCACCAGTATCAATACAATCAGGAGAAAGAGATATTATATCAAACTTTGAAGTCTCTGGTTATGGATTATATTTATTAAATGGAGTTCCAACATTTGATGTGTATAATGCAAGTACAAATGAATGGAAATCAGCTAAATCAAGTTCGGCATTAACAGCAGGACAAAAAGTACATTTACTGGCAACATATGATGGATTTAGTGTTTGTTTATATGTAAATGACAAATTAGTATCTAAAGTCGTATCAGAAGGAACAATAAAAGCACCTGAAAAAAGTACAATATTAGCAATGGGAGCAAACCCACAAGGAAACACAGTTTATACAAAATATGGATGCTTTGCAAATATAAGAATTTATTCAATGGCAATATATGACAAAGTATATAATACAAGTAGTTATGATGCTTCGGCCGCAACAAGTTCATACAGTAATACCACAAAAATCTGGAAAGATTTAACTGGACAACATGAAGGTGTAGTAACAGGAGGAACGTGGGGAGCAGATTACTTAAAATTTAATGGTACAAGTGACTGGGTAAATATAGGAGCTATAGATTTTACAACATATGGAAGCATAGAAACAAAAGTAACAATAAATCAAGTACAATCAAGTGAAAGAGATATAATAGGAAACTTTGAAAATGGTGGTATAGGAATATATTTAATGGATGGGTATCCTACATTTGATGCATGGAGTACAGGATCTAATGGATATGTATCAGTAAAATCACCAAATAAAGTCACGGCTGGAACGACGTATACATTTAAGGGAGTTGTCCGGAAATGGAACAATAAAGTTCTATGTAAATAATGCTTTAGTAGGGTCTGCTTCATTTTCTGGACAAATAGGAAAACCAGAAGCAGAAAAGAGTGGAACGGGCAGTGGTTCTTGGGGTGAACCAACTGTAATGGCAATGGGATGTAACCCAAAAGGAAATAGAGCAGATACTGGATGGAGAAATGGATGTTTTACCGCGATGAATTTATACAACTTAAAGATTTATAATCAAACAGGATGTGTAGCAAGCTATGAAGCTAAGAGAAATGTTGGAGCATTAAAAGATTTAACAGGTCATAATGATGGAAATGTAGTAGCAGAAGACTGGACAAATGAATATATACAATTGGACGGAAAAGACGATTGGATAAATTTAGGTAGTATGAGTTTCAGAACAAACCAAGTAACATTGGATTTAACAATGGAATTGGTTACACTACCATCAACGTATAAAACTCTTATGGGAAACCTTGAAGGTGGAGGTGTATCACTAGGACTTACAGAAGACTATAAACCGTATATGCAAATAAATATAGGAGGGTCATACGACAATGCGAAAGCAACAACAGCACTAAAAAAAGGGCAAAAAGTACATTTGCTGGGTTCGTATGATGGAACAACAATAAGATTATTTGTTGATGGCCAACTAGTTGCATCGAAAGTACATGCAGGAACACTAAAACCTGCAACTGGTAATACAGTAATGTCAATAGGAAGCAACCCATCAGGAAACTCTGGTGGAGGAGAATTTACTAATATGAAAGTATATTCTGCACATATATATAATAAAGCATATTGGGATGTATCAGAAAAAGGAGATAACTCAATATTAGCATGGGATGTAAACAGTAATAGTAGTGGTGCCAAAAAGGTATATATAGCAAGTAAAGGAAATATATATGCAAACGCAAATGCAAGTTATATGTTCTCAAATATAGGAGCAGCATCAATTTGTACAGCGACAACAGCACTAACAAATTTAAACTTGCTAAAAACAGCAAATACAACAAATATGTATTCAATGTTTTGGAAAACAGGATATAATGCAATGACAAGCTTAGACTTAGGAACAAGTTTTAGTACAGCAAAAGCAACAAACCTGGAATATATGTTCCAAGAGTGTGGATATAAAGCAATGACGTCATTAAATCTGCGAGGAATAAATACTTCGGCAGCAACAAGTATGTATGCGATGTTTGATGGAACTGGATATACGGCAATGACAAGTTTAAATTTAGGAGCCAATTTTAGCACTGCAAATGTAACTAAAATGACAAGAATGTTTAAAAATTGCGGATATACTAAAATGACAACACTAACATTAGGTTCTAAATTTAATACAGCAAAAGTAACAGAAATGATCAGTATGTTTGAAGGAACAGGATATAAAGTGATGACATCTTTAAATTTGGAAGGCTCATTCGATACAAGCAAAGTAACAAATATGCAGGCAATGTTTAAAAATTGTGGATATACAGCAATGACAACACTAACTTTAGGCTCTAAATTTAATACAGCAAAAGTAACAAATATGCAAGAAATGTTTGCAAATACAGGATATACTAAAATGACAAAATTAGACTTGGGGGATATATTCTATACAACAGCAGCAACAAATATGACATCGATGTTTAATGCAACAGGATATACTGCAATGGGTGAATTAGACTTAGGACCAGCATTTACAAAAATAGCAGGAACATATTCAAATGTATTTACAAATACAGGAAAATCAGGATGTATAATTTATGCACCAGAAGCAATATATCAAAACAAAAATGCATTTAAATTAAATACAAGTTCAGGAACAACAATATCTTATACAAGAGGTTCGCTAAACTTAAGATATAAAACAGAATGGATAGTAGAATCAAAAAATGCAAATACATCAGCAAAAAATGTAACAATACAATTAAGAGGAAGAACAAATAATAATGCAACATCTGTATATAAGAGCAATGTAACAAGTACACTAACAAAAGATAATATAACAGTATACATAAATGGTGCAGAAGCATCAAGTATATCTAAATCATTAGGAACAGTAACAACAAGTAAAAATCCAACAACAGGATATAATGATGTATTAGTAACATTAACACTATCAGGATTTGAACAATCAGCACTACAATCAGGAAAAAACTACAAAGAGTGGAGTGGTGACATATCAATCCAAATAGCACAAGGAACATTGAAAGATTCATATGGAAATAAAAATACAGGACTAAATTCATCAGGAGCAAGAGTAAGAGAATCATTAGCAGGACCATTTGCAGACTTTATCGCACCAAATGTAGCATATAAATTTGCAGAATCTAATATAGATAAAACAAATAAAAGATTCACAATGGTATTTGATATAGTAGATAAATATTATAATGCATCAACATCAAAAACATTAGCAGTAACAGACTTAACTATAAAAATAGATGGAGCAGTTCCTGATTGGAAGAAGGTAACAAGAAATCTTACATCAGCAGACTTATCAAATACAGTAAATGGAGCAAGCAAAGTTGTAGGAAAAAGATACACATTAACATTATCTAATTTACAGCAAAGCACAATAGCGTCTGGTGCAAGTTATAAAGATTATAGTGGTGTTATAACAGTAGTAGTACCAGAAAAAAAGGTATATGATACTTCAGGAAGGTATAATCCAACAACAACAATAACCTCTGGTGTTAATATACCAACAAATAGCGGAACAGGAAAAGTAGTGGACGTTGTAGATCCATTCTGGCAGGTAAGTAATGTAAATATAGACCATAGTAAAAACCAAGTAACAATGACGATAAAAGGTACTGATAAGTACTATAGTGGAAATTCATTAACTAAAGATAAAATAACAGTATTAGTAGATGGAGAAACAGCAACAAGCGTAACAAAGACATTAAGTTCAGCAACCTCAATAACAAAAGGTGTGCAATATACATTAACCTTAACAACATGGCAACAGAGTTCAAAACAGTCAGGAAAATCATACTTAGAGTGGAGTGGTAATACAGTAATAAGAATAGCAGCAGGAACCTTGACAGATTCGAATGGAAACTCGAGCAAACAACAAGACTTCTCGATAGGATTGGTAGACTTTATAAAACCTACAATAACGAAAGTTTCGGCAACTAAAGATGCAGCAAATAAAAAAGAAACAATAGTATTTGATGTAGATGACAAATACATTAATTCAACCATGATAAGTGCTGATAATATAAAAGTTTATATGAATGGTGTAGAAGCAACAAGTATAACTAAAAGTTTATCAAGAACTGCAAAAACTGGAACAGTAAATAAAGTATCAAAAACAGTTGGATACAAATATACACTGGTATTAACAAACTTTGAACAATCAACCTATCAGACAAATAAAGAATATAAAGAGTGGAGTGGTACAGTATCAATAAAAATTGTGGCAAATGCAACAAAAGATACGTCAAACAATGGAAATGTAGATACAACAATAACAGGAGACTTTGTTGACTTTATAAAACCACAATGGAGATTAGTTGGTTCACCTACAATAGACCATACAAATAATAGAGTTGTAATGACAATAAAAGGAACAGATAAATACTTTAAAGCAACCACATTAGCAACAAGCAATATAAAAGTATATGTTGATGGAACAGAAGCAACATCAGTAACAAAGAACTTAAGTGCGGCAACAGATGTAAAAGAAGGAAGTACAAAAGTTGGTGTACAATACACATTAACATTAACAGGTTGGGAACAAAGTTCAAAACAAAATGGAAAAAGTTATTTTGAATGGAGTGGTAATACAGTTGTAAAAATAGCAGCAGGAGTGCTAACAGATACTAGTTCAAATTCAAGTCCAGAAACATCATTTACAATAGGCCAAGTAGACTTTATAAAGCCAAAGATTGAAAAAGTATCATCAAGTAAATCTGGCGGAACAGAAACAATCACATTTAAAGTAATAGATAAATATTTCAATACAAGTGCCAAATTAACAAAAGATGATATAACAGTATTAGTAGACTCTGAAACAGCATCAAGTGTAAGTAAAACATTAAGTAATCCAACAGAAATAAAAGAAACAGTAAATGGAGCAAGTAAAGTAATAGGACATCAATATACAATGACACTAACAAATTTTGAAAAAACAAGGACAACAATTGACAGAAACAGAGAATACAGTGATTGGAGTGGTACAGTTGCCATAAAAGTTGCGGCTGGAAAAGTAAAAGATACATCAAATAATACAAATGCTGAAACAACGATAACAGGAGACTTTTTAGATGTTATAAAACCAAATGTAACATATCAATTTTCTGAGTCTAATATTGATAAGAATGGTAAAAGATTTACAATGGTATTTGATATAACAGACAAATACTATAATGCAAGTACATCAACAACATTGTCAGTTAATGATTTAACAATAAAAATAGATGGAGCAGAACCAGATTGGACAAAGGTAAGCAAAAGCCTTACAGCAGCAGACTATTCAAATACAGTATATTACACAAGCAATGGAGTAATAAAACATGAGAGCAAGGTAATAGGAAAAAGATATACTTTAACACTATCAAATTTACAACAAAGTTCAATAGCGGCTAATGCAAGTTATAAAGATTACAGTGGTGTAGTAACAGTAGCAATCCCAGCAAATAAAGTAGCAGATACCACAGGAAACAAAAATAATGCAGTTACAATAACATCAGGAGTTAATATACCAACAAATAGTGGAACAGGAAAAGTAGTAGACGTTGTAGATCCGTATTGGCAAGTAAGTAATGTAAATATAGACCATAGTAAGAGTCAAGTAACAATGACAATAAAAGGTACTGATAAATATTATAAAGCAAGCACATTAAGCAGAGATAATATAACAGTATTGGTTGATGGAGAAACAGCAACAAGTGTAACAAAGACATTAAGTACGCCAACATCAATAACAAAGGGAGTGCAATATACATTAACATTAACTACTTGGCAGCAAAGTTCAAAACAATCAGGAAAGAGTTATTTAGAATGGAGTGGTAATACAGTAATAAGGATTGCAGCAGGAACTATGACAGATAATAATGGAAACTCAAGTAAACAACAAGACTTCTCGATAGGATTAGTAGACTTTATAAAACCCGTAATAGAAAAAGTATCATCAACAAAGGATGCGACAAATAAAAGAGAAACAATAGTATTTGATGTAAATGACAAATATATAAGCACAAAATTATCAGCGGCCAATATTACAACATTAATAAATGGAGAAACAGCAGATGTAACTACAACAATAACATCAATTTCTGATATAAAAGGAACAGGAATACATAGTTCAAAAACTGTAGGACATAGATATACAGTAGTGGTATCTAATTTCAACAAAGGTAGAAAAAATGGCAGAAAATACAGTGATTGGAGTGGAACAGTATCATTAAGAATTGCGGCAGATGCAGTACAAGATACATCACAAAACAAAAATAATGCAACCACAATAACAGGAGATTTTGTAGACTTTATTAAACCTGAATTTACATATGTATATTCAAGTGGAAATATAAATCATACAAATAAAACTCTAACAGTAGACTTTACAGTAGCGGATAGATACTTTAGTTCTTCAACATTAACATCAAATGCGGCTAATGTAACAGTAAAATTGCTTGATAAAAACATTAATATATCAGGGTTAACAAAAACTATAACTAAACTATCTGATTATTCAGATGGGGCAAGAGGAAAAACTGGAGAAAACTATAGACTAACAATAGGGGGACTTCAACAAAATACAGAAACAGATGGATTAAGAGACTATAGTGGACCGATGAGCATAACATTTCCAGCAAACATGGTAAAAGATACTTCTGGAAATGTAAATGATGCCAAAACAATAACAATAGGTATAAATGACCCAGGTTCAGGAAGTCAACAAGTAGTTGACGTTGTATCACCAGTGTGGTCAGTAGCAAGTACAGATGTAAATGGAGCAACTGTAAAAATCAGAGTAAAAGATAAGTACTTAGTAAAAACAGGTGGAGATAAGAGCAAATTAACATTAGCACTAGACAAAATAGCAGTACTTGTAAATGGAACCGAATCAACTCAAGTAACTAAAACAATTACATCAGGTCCAACATTAATAGCTTCAGGCTCAAATGGATATGATACAACATATGAATATACAATTAAGCTAGGAAATATAGCACAGACAACAAAGAATTATATTGAATTTACGCCAAAAGAAACAATAGTTGGTGGAAAAGCAAAATACAGAGATGAAAATGGAGGAAGTATTACCTTAAGAATAAAGGCAGGAGCAGTACAAGATGCATTTACAAATACAAATGCACAGCAAGACTTGTATGTAGGAAATGTAGATAACACAGGTCCAGAAGTATATGATATTCAAAAAACAATTGCAGCAAATGGAGACGAAACCTTTGTATTTAATATAACAGATAAAAATTATGATTCATCAAAAGTAGTTGCTTTAAATGAATTAAATATTACAATAGATGGAGCACAATTCAGTAGTGCTGTACAAAAGAATCTAACATCTCAAACACTTACAGATAGTGCAACAAATAAAGTTTTAGGACATCAATATACATTAAAATTAACAAATATGAAAGAATCTACTTCATCATTTGCAAGTGCAGTAACAGCAACAACTAATAGAAGAGTTTATAGAGAATACAGTGGTACAATAAGAATTGTAATAAATTCAAATGCAGCAAGAGACTTAAAAGGAAATACATTAAATACAGCAACAACAACGATAACAAGCTTTAATGATAAATTAGCACCAGAAGTAGTATATATATGGTCAAACTCAGTAATAAATAAGAATTCCAAAACATTTACAATGATATTTGATATAACAGATAAATACTATTCTTCTGCAAGCTTAGCAATCGGAGATTTAACAATAAAAATAGGTGGAAAGACACCAAATTGGAGTTCAAACGAAGTAGGACGTTCACTAAGTGTATCAGATATTCCAAATGCAGCAGGAAAAGGTAAGAGATATACATTAACATTATCAAATCTACAAAAACTACAAATAAAGAGTGGAGATAAGTATTTAGATTATAGTGGTGTTGTAACAGTAGCAATACCAGCAAATAAAGTAAAAGATACTTCAGGACAAGGAAATGTGGCAACAACCTTAACTTCTGGAATAACAATTCCAGGTGGAACAGGTTCACAAGAAGTTGTGGATGTTGTAGAGCCATATGTTCAAAAAATGAGTAGCACAGTAAATGCACCAGCTAAAACAGCATCAATAACAGTAAGAATATCAGATAGATATTTTAATAAGAGTACATTGACAAAAGATACAATAAAAGTTTATATAAATGGAACCGAAAACACAGCAGTAAAAACAGGATGGTCAACATCTGAAGAGACTGAATCAAGAACAGAAAAAGGCACAACTTCAACAGTTCATGTTGCAACAAATTATACTTTAAATATTTCAGGCTTTGCTTCTAATATTAATCAGATTAAAGTTGTAGTTCCAGCAAATGTTGTAAAAGATACTTCTGGAAATGGAAATAAACAGACAGAGTATATTATTTATAATGTGTTGAGAAAGCAGGATGATAAGGGAGAAGATGATACAGCACCATTCCTTGGAAATGCAACTGTACCAAGAAAAGATATAGATAATGTAACATTTGTATCTAGTACAGCTGGAAAAAATTCAACAGCATGGGATGTTTCAGCACAAGGTGATAGCTCTATACTTGCATGGTATACTAAAAATTCAAATGGAACATTTAAAGTTTATGTGGGTAGCGATTATGAGATGTTTGGTAACACAGATTCAAGTTACTTGTTTAGAAGTGTTGGATTATCAGAAAACTGTACATCAACAGAAACTATTACTAATATCAATTTGTTAAATGTAAGTAGTGTAACAAATATGTATCGTATGTTTGAATTAACTGGAACTAATGCAATGACAAAGTTAGATTTAGGAGATAACTTTGATACAAGTAATGTGCAATGGATGGGATACATGTTCTATGCAACAGGATATGATTCAATGACAACATTAAATTTAGGAGCAAAATTCAATACAAGTAAAGTAGAAGATATGTCATATATGTTTTATGAATGTGGCTATAATGCACTAACTTCTTTAGACTTAGGAAGCAATTTTGATACTAGTAAAGTAACTAATATGAAAAAAATGTTCCAAGGATGTGGATATTCAGCAATGAAGAGCTTAACATTAGGTTCAAAATTTAATACCGCGAATGTTACGACAATGGAAGCAATGTTTTATCAAACAGGAAAAATGGCAATGACATCATTAAATTTAGGTAGTCAATTTAATACAAGCAAAGTAACAAATATGGGTTACATGTTTAGGGAATGTGGATTTAGTTCAATGACATCATTCAGTTTAGGAAGTTTATTTGATACAAGTAATGTAACTGATATGAATAATATGTTTTATCAGTTTGGAAGTGAAAATTTACAAAGTTTGAATTTAGGTGATAAATTTAATACAAGTAAAGTAACTAATATGCATGCTATGTTTGCTGGACTTGGACAAATTTCTTCAATGACAACATTGGATTTAGGAGATAAGTTTTATACAACAAATGCAACAGATATGATATACATGTTCCATGCAACAGGACAAACATCAATGACAACTATAGACTTAGGACCAGCATTTACAAAAATAGCAGACTCTCATGACAATATGTTTAACGATTCAACTGGAAAATCAGGATGTGTAATCTATGCACCAGAATCAATTTATCAAGACAAAAACAACTTTAAATTAAATACAAGTTCAGGAACGAAGATAAATTATACAAGAGGAACAATAAACGCAAGATATAGAACAGAATGGAAAAAAGAATCAGTAACAGTAGACGAAACAAACAAAAAAGTAATGATAACATTAAGAGGAAGAACAAACCCAGAAGCAGGAACAACATATGTAAGTAAATTAACAAGTTCATTAGCAACAGGAAATATAAAAGTATATATAAATGGAACAGAAGTAACAAGTATAAACAAAACATTAGATGATGCAAAATATGATAAAGATAATCCAAATGATGTATTGCAAACTTTAACATTATCAAACATAGAGCAAGGAAGAGTAACAGGAAAAGAATATAAAGAATACAGTGGAAATATTTCATTAGAAATTGCACAAGGAAACCTAACAGACAAATATGGAAACAAAAACATGGCAGTAACATCTGCGGGAGCAAGAACAGGCAACACAGTAGCAGATGGTACGGTACAGAAAAACACATCGAATACAATGTTTGCAGATATGATAAAACCAGAATTCACATATGTATATGCAGACTCAGATATAAATCATACAGACAAAACATTAACAGCAATATTCAAAGTAGCAGATAAATACAGAGCAAGTACAGCATTTCCTAAAAAATCAGATGGAACATATGATGCAAGCTCAATTACAGTAGGAATAGACAGTTATGATAAAACAGCACTAAACAATGCAATTAGTAAAAAACTAACATTAGAAAGTGAAAGAACAGAAGAAATAAGCGGGCAAAATAGAGTAACAGTTCAGACATATAAATTAGTAATTGGAAACTTGGAACAAAAAGGACAAGGAGGATTAAGTGATGGTTATACTTATAGTGGAATCTTAACATTAGGATTCCCAGAAGGAACAATCACAGATACATCAGGCCACAAGAGTCCAGCAACTACAATAACAATAGGCAAAAATGAACCAGGAGGTTCAGACACAGATAAAACTGTTGTAGATATAGTTGATCCAGTATGGACATTAGGTGATGTTGATACAAATGATGGAACAATCAAACTAAGAGTAAAAGACAAATTCTTGATAAAAGATAGGAGCAAATTTGAATTAACAACAGATAAAATCACAATATATGCAGATGATGTAGTTTCTACAGAAATAGAGAAACAAATATCAGGTCCAGTAGAGATAAGAGCAAATGAAGAATATGAATACACCCTAACATTACTAAATATAAAACCAGACGGAGATGAATATGAGGAATTTACACCAAAAAATCCAATTGTTGGAGGAACTGCAAAATATAAAAAAGAAAATGGTGGAGACATTATGATAAAAATTGCAGCAGGAGCAGTAACAGATGCATATGGAAATAAGACAAAAGAACAGATAATAGACCCAGGAAACATTGATGGAACAGGTCCAGAGGTATATGACATCCAGAAGACAAAAGATGCAACAAACAATAAAGAGACATTCGTCTTCAACGTAACAGACAAAAACTATGATTCAACAGACCTAGTAACAATTGATGAATTAACTGTTTGGCTAGATGGAAAACAAGTTGATATTGATGGTGAAATAACTAAGAAGTTCATTACAAATCCAGTTGCAAAAATAGATACACCAGTTGAAATTATAACAACTGTAAATGGCCAAGAAAGAGTTGTAGGACATCAATATACTCTAGAAATAGGAAGTATTGTTGAGACTAATGCAGAATTTGTAGCGTCAAACCGCAAATATAGAGAACTAAGTGGAACTCTAGAAATTAAAATTGCAACAGATGCTGCAAAAGACAAGAAAGGAAACAAGATAAATCCAGATACTGCAACAATTACAGACTTTAATGATATGATAAAACCAGAAGTAATTTACAAATATGCAACATCAAATATAGACAAAACAAACAAGATATTCAAGATGGAATTTGATTTAGTTGATAAATATTGTAAAACAATAAACAATATTGCTGTAACAGATTTAACAATCCAAATTGATGGAAAAGTTCCAGATTGGACAAAAGTTACTAGAAATCTTGAGGTTTCGGACATTAAAGAACCAGTAAATGGAACAAATAAACTTATTGGAAGACATTACACATTAACACTATCAAACTTAGAACAACTTCAAGTTAAATCTGGCGATAATTACCTAGATTATAGTGGTGTAATTACAGTGGCAATTCCAGCTAATAAGATGCAAGATACAACAGGTAACCAAAATGTAACAACAACAATTACATCAGGTGTAAGCATTCCAGCAGGAACAGGCTCAGATACAATAGTTGATGTGGTTGACCCATTAATCGAAAAGATTAGTTCAACTGTTGATGCACCAACTAAAACAGCAACACTAAACTTCAAAGTTACAGATAAATATTTTGCGTCAAGTGATTTAGCAAATGGTAATATTGAAATTTGGGTAAACGGAGCTAAAAATACCACAGTTGCCGCAAACAACGCTTTAACTGTAGTTAAGAATTTAACAGAGCCAAGAACTGTTGACGGAAAGACCGTTCAAGTTCAATATGGTATAGAGTATTCATTAAAAATTTCAGGCTTTGACGCTAATGTTAACCAAATTAAGGTTAGATTCCCTGCAAATCTTGTTAAGGATAAAGCTGTTGAAGGCAAACAAAATGGAAATAAACAGACTGATATTATGATTTATAATGTGCTAAGGAGTGCAGCAACAGAAACAGAGGTTACAAGCCCATTCTTAGGCAATACAAAAGTTCAAAGACAAAATGTTGATAATGTAACTTTCATGAACAATATTCCAGATAGTGTTATGGACAAATCAAAAAATACTTTCAAGAATACTAATGCTTGGGATGCTTCAGCTATGCAAGATAAGTCTATAATTGCTTGGTATAATTCTAATGAGGTTAAAAATGGTACTTATAAGGTTTATATCGGTAGTGATTCAGAAATCTTTGGAAATACAGATTCAACTAACTTATTCCAATATGTAGGAGAGAATACAGTATGTACAGCAACAAAGACTATTACTAATTTGAATTTGTTGAATGTAAGTAGTGTAACAAATATGCAGGCTATGTTCAGACATACTGGATATAATGCAATGACTGAATTAGATTTAGGAAGTAATTTTGACACAAGTAATGTAAGTTCTATGTATGCTATGTTCGGAGAAACAGGATATAAAGCTATGAAAACATTAAATTTAGGCAGTAAGTTTAATACATCTAAGGTTACAGACATGACTTGGATGTTTGCAAATACAGGATATAAAGCTATGACAAAATTAGATTTAGGAAGTAATTTTGACACAAGTAATGTAAGTTCTATGTATGGTATGTTCAGCGGAACAGGATATACAGCAATGACAAGCTTAAACTTAGGAAACAAATTTAATACGGCTAAAGTAACCAATATGGAAATAATGTTCTTAGAATGTGGATATACAGCGATGGCAAGTCTGAACCTAGGAAGTAATTTTGATACAAGTAAAGTAACACATATGTCAGGTATGTTCGAAGGAACAGGATATACAGCAATGACAACTTTGAACTTAGGAGCAAACTTTGACACAAGTAAAGTAACTAATATGTCAAACATGTTTAATTCAACAGGATATGCAAAAATGGCATCATTAGACTTAAAAGCTAAATTCAACACAAGTAAAGTAACAAACATGTCAGGAATGTTCGCATCAACAGGACATGAATTGATGACAACTTTAAACTTAGGAGCAAACTTTGACACAAGTGCAGTAACAGACATGTCAAGCATGTTTGAAGCAACTGGATATAAGAAAATGGCAACACTAAATCTAAGAGAAAAATTCAATACAAGCAAAGTAACAAACATGTCAAAAATGTTTAAAAATACAGGCTTTACAGCCATGACAAGCCTAGACTTAGGAAATACATTCTATACAACAGCTGCAACAGATACAAGCGAAATGTTTAACAACACAGGAGCAACAGCAATGACAATACTAGACTTAGGTCCAGCATTTGACAGAATACCAGATACAAACACAGACATGTTTAAGAACACAGGAACAGCAGCACTTGTAGTATATGCACCAGAGTCAATTTACTCAAATGTAACAACATTTATAGCTAATAGAACAAGAAACTAATAGCAAAAATCAAAGAAGCGAGACGCACTATGCGCCTCGTTTTTTTTGCACCGATTATCTCGCTTTTTTTTCGTGCATTGCACCGATTATCTCGCTTTTTTTTCGTGCATTGCACCGATTATTTCGCTTTTTTTCTGTGCATTGCACCGAAAAAAAGCGATCTCGCGTGTGCAAAAAATCCAAAACAGCTCTTGCCAAATAGATTAAAATGTGTTAAAGTATAAGTGTGCATAATTTAAAGTACAGAGACAACTTAGTAAAAACAGAAATAAATTTTTGATTTTATTCAATAGTTTAATTCACATGAAAAAATCAGTATTTAGA
>ERZ780195.505-NODE-505-length-38725-cov-14.962296_pt1 | contig 38725 bp, 35 predicted proteins | sample MGYA00511017_ERZ780195 | MGnify/ENA primary metagenome ERZ780195 (study PRJEB29588, sample SAMEA2159974) | human gut metagenome | biome: human gut; feature: human-associated habitat; material: faeces | place: Denmark | collected 2008/2010 ...
GGACTCCTCCGGCCCCATGAAGATGCGGTGGCCGTCGATGTGGCTGGCGAAGGTGACGCCCTCCTCCTTGATCTTCCGCAGAGAGGCCAGCGAAAACACCTGAAATCCGCCGGAGTCCGTGAGGATCGGCCCATCCCAATTCATAAATTTATGGAGGCCGCCCATCTGCCGCACCACCTTGTCACCGGGACGGAGATGCAGGTGGTAGGTGTTGGACAGCTCGATCTGGCAGCCCACATTTTTCAAATCCAACGCCGAAACGCCGCCCTTGATGGCCGCCTGGGTACCCACATTCATAAACACCGGGGTCTGCACCGTACCGCCGTGGGCGCAGGAGAATTCGCCCCGCCGGGCCTTCCCCTCTGTTTTCAAGATCTTAAACATAGCCACATTCCTTTTCGTTTATTGCAAATGCCCTTACATTATAATATAGGGTACCGGAATGTGCAAGAGCGTTATCATCCGCAAAAGCTGGCGATTTGACAAAAGCGCACCGGGAGACAGTGTCTCCCGGTGCGTTTGGGGTAAAATCAATCCGATAAAACCAAATCAGGCCTTGCCGGCGCAGCCCAGAACGTCCACCAGCTTGTGGCGAACCAGTTCCTTGATGTTGGCACGGGCGGGCTTCAGGTACTCGCGGGGGTCAAACTTGTCGGGATGCTCGTTGAAGAACTGACGGATGGTGCCGGTCATGGCAAGACGCAGGTCGGAGTCGATGTTGATCTTGCAGACGGACAGCTCGGCAGCGTGGCGCAGCTGCTCTTCGGGGATACCCACGGCGTCGGGCATCTTGCCGCCGTTCTCGTTGATCATCTTCACGTAGTTCTGAGGAACGGAAGAAGAACCGTGCAGAACGATGGGGAAGCCGGGCAGGCGGCGGGAGACCTCTTCCAGAACGTCGAAGCGCAGGGGAGGCGGAACCAGAACACCGTCCGCATTGCGGGTGCACTGGGCAGCGGTGAACTTGTAAGCGCCGTGGCTGGTGCCGATGGCGATGGCCAGAGAATCGCAGCCGGTCTTGGTCACGAACTCTTCCACTTCCTCGGGACGGGTGTAGGAGGCGGCGTGAGCAGCGACCTTGACTTCGTCCTCGATGCCGGCCAGAGTGCCCAGCTCGGCCTCAACGACGACACCGTGGTCATGAGCATACTCAACGACCTTGCGGGTGATCTCGATGTTCTCGGCGAAGGGCTTGGAGGAGGCGTCGATCATGACGGAGGTGAAGCCGCCGTCGATGCAGGCCTTGCAGGTCTCGAAGTCGGGGCCGTGATCCAGATGCAGAGCGATGGGGATCTCGGGGCACTCGATGACAGCAGCCTCCACCAGCTTTACCAGGTAGGTGTGGTTGGCATAGGCGCGGGCACCCTTGGAGACCTGCAGGATAACGGGAGCCTTCTCCTCGCGGCAGGCCTCGGTGATGCCCTGAACGATTTCCATGTTGTTGACGTTGAAAGCGCCGATGGCGTAGCCGCCGTCGTAAGCCTTCTTGAACATCTCAGTTGTGGTTACAAGAGCCATTTGGAATCATCCTTTCTTAAACTGCGGGTCGTGACCCGCTTTTATTCCGCTGACATTATAGCATATTTTTCGGGTTTTTCAATATAAATATTTTGATACTTCCGTCCCGGCAAAATGTTCATTTTCACCAGAAAAACGCCCCCCTGGCGGTGCCGTCAGTGCCGATTTGAAAGGAAAACCGGAATCCTGAAAGTTCTCCCGGGAAAAAATCAGAATTTTACTATTTACGTTTTGCGAAAAATGGAGTATAATCTCCTTTGAACAAAATTCAGTAAGGAGTGTATACATCCATGAAACTGTCCCCTCTCCAGGTAGCAAGATACCAGTACAGTCCCAAGCTTCCGGGTATGCTCAGAAACGGGATTTCTGATATTTGTGTGTGCAGCGGCGGCGCCACCGAGAGCGTCGCGGATCAGGAAAAGATCAAGGCGCTGTTCCCCAATACCTACGGCAAAAACGAGATCACCTTCCAGAAGGGTAAGAACACCTCCGCGCCTAAGAAGCAGGTCGTGGGCGTGATTCTTTCCGGCGGTCAGGCGCCCGGCGGTCACAACGTCATCTGCGGCCTGTACGACGCACTGAAGGCCTGCGACAAGGAAAATGTCCTCTACGGCTTCAAGGGCGGCCCCAGCGGTCTGTTGGAGGACAGCTACGTAGTCTTCGACGACGAATACATCAACCAGTACCGCAACACCGGCGGATTTGACATCATCGGCTCCGGCAGAACCAAGCTGGAAACCGAGGAGCAGTTCGCCGTTGCCGAGGGCGTCTGCAAGAAGCACGGGATCACCGCCATCGTCATCATCGGCGGCGACGACTCCAACACCAACGCCGCGGTTCTCGCCGAGTATTTTGCCGCCCACAACAGCGGCATTCAGGTGATCGGTTGCCCCAAGACCATCGACGGCGACCTGAAGAACGAGGACATCGAGTGCTCCTTCGGCTTCGACACCGCCACCAAGACCTACAGCGAGATCATCGGCAACATCGAGCGTGACGCCAACTCCGCCAAGAAGTATTGGCACTTTGTCAAGGTCATGGGTCGTTCCGCTTCCCATGTGGCGCTGGAATGCGCCCTGGAGACCCAGCCCAACATCTGCCTGATTGGCGAGGAAGTGGCTGAGAAGAAGATGTCCCTTGCCCAGATCGCGGATTACATCGCTGACTCCGTGGCCACCCGGGCGGCGAAGGGCTGGAACTTCGGCGTTGCCATCATCCCCGAGGGCATTGTGGAGTTCGTTCCCGAATTCTCCGTGCTGATCGCGGAGATCAACGAACTGCTGGCTGGCGAGAAGACCGCCCAGTTCAACGCCCTGCCCACTTGGGAAGAGAAGTACGCCTTCATCAAGAATGGCCTCACCAAGCAGTCCATGGACGTGTTCGCCATTCTGCCCCAGAGCATCCAGCAGCAGCTGTTCCTGGAGCGCGACCCCCACGGCAACGTGCAGGTCTCCCTCATCGAGTCCGAGAAGCTGTTCTCTGCTCTGGTCAGAGACAATCTGGCTGCCCGGAAGGCCGCCGGAACTTACAACGGCAAGTTCTCCACCCAGCATCACTTCCTGGGTTACGAAGGCCGCTGCGCATTCCCCTCCAACTTTGACGCCGACTACTGCTATTCTCTGGGCTACAACGCCTTCATGCTGATTCAGTACGGCTACACCGGGTATTTGTCCAAGGTTTCCAACCTGTCCAAGCCCGCCGAGGAGTGGGTGGCAGGCGGTATGCCCATCACCAAGATGATGAACATGGAGAGAAGAAACGGCAAGGACAAGCCCGTTATCCGCAAGGCTCTGGTGGAGCTGGACGGCAAGCCCTTCCGGTTCTTCGCCGAGCACAGAGCCGAGTGGGCGGCAGAGACCTGCTATGTCTACCCCGGCGCCATTCAGTACTTTGGACCCCGTGAGGTCTGCGACCTGACCACCAGAACCCTGGCTCTGGAAAAGGCGTAATCAAACAAAAATGTCTCCGGCTGTGTGCCGGAGACATTTTTTCGGTAGACTCAGTCCCTCCGGTGTGGCCGGAGGGACTGGTTTTGTTTTATTCGGCCAGAGAGTAGCTGCTGACCTTCCATGCGTCGTTTTCTCTGACGACGACGATGGTCAGATAGGCGATTTCGCTGTCAACGTTCTCGCGGTAGGGGTAGGCAAATTCATAGGTGCCGTTGGCATCTGCCTCTTTCCACATGTCTACCGTGACCTCATGCCAGCACACGATCACATCGTTTGTATTGCCGGAATAGGCTTCCACTCCGCCTGTGTAGTCCTTGGAGAGCAACCGGGGCAGCGTATCCATATCTCCGTAAAAATAGGCATACGCAAACTCCGTAACGAAGGCGTTGAGTGCCCCTGTGCCCTGCTGTTCCTCCGACTGTAGGATCCGACTGAAGAACATACTGGCGGGAATCACGGTTTCACCGTTCACCGTCACATCCTTGCAGTCGTGGAAGGTCATGTCGCTGCCGCCCAGATCCCGCAGGGTGTTGTTTTCCATTACAATGCCCTCGGAGCTCCAGAACTGGACGCCGCCCTGGCTGCACTCGTAGATGTCGCAGTTGGCGACCCGTATATCGGTGCAGTATTCCGCGTCCACGCCCAGAATGCCGCAGCCGTAGAGACCGCATTTGTCCACGGTGACGTGGTCGCTGTACTGGAACCGCAGAACGCCGCCGATGCAGTAACCGGGCTCCCTTGTGTGACCGGCGGTGAAGCCGGAGAGGGTGATGTAGCTGCACGACTGGAAGGTCAGAACGTTGGCGTAGCGGGGGATGGCGGCGATGGTGTGTCCCGTTACGCTGCCGTCATTGCTGCGGATGGTCAGATTGTCCACCCCGTCGATGACCAGCTGGGGGCCGTCAAATTCGTCCAGCCAGTAGTAATAATCGCCCTTGGAGGTGCCGTAGCCGGTGGCGGTGCTGAGGTCGTAAAGCTCTGCGTCCAGCACGATGTCCACGTTGGGGCCGATGGCGGCGATCAGCTCGTCCACCGTGGAAACGTGGATCTCCAGCTGCGCTTGGGTTGGCTCCGTCGCGCCTGTGGAGTACAGCTTGTTCATCTGCTCATCGGTAAGAGGATTGCCCGCGCCGTCCGTGACGGTACCGTCGTCTCTAAACCAGCGGCGGACGCTGCAATTTTCAAACCGGTTGCCGTCCAGAACCATACTCGACTCGTCTGCCGGCGTCTGGGTATCTTCGTGGTACTCATACTGGAAGTTGAATGCTTCCAGCTGGCTGCGGTTGTTGGAGAACAGATTGCCCTTCATCTGAACGGTGCTTCCGGAAACGATTGCCAGATACATAAGGCTGCTGTCGCTGATTTCGCAGTTTTCCACCGTCACATTCCGGCTGGAACCAATATCAAAATAGGTGTATCCGCCGTATTCCTCGGAGCCGATGCGGTAAATGCGGGTTCCGGAGATGGAGACGTCCTCACAGCTGATGATCTCGGCGGCGCTGCTGGAGCAGTCGTACACGTCGCTGTCCGCAAGAGAAATGTCCTTGGAATCCGCCGCCTGCAATCCGATCATGCCGCAGCCGTAGATGCCCAGACGGTTCATGCCCACGCCGGTGCAGTTTTGCAGGTAAATAACGCCGCTGCTGCACTGACCCAGTTCCAGGGCGTGACCGGCGGTGAAATCCTCCAGCGTGACATTTTCGCAATTCTTCAGATTGATGACGCTGGCAGACCGGGGGTCGCATTCCAGAGTCGTGTTCACCTTGCCGCTGCCGCGGATGGTCAGGTTCTTTACGTTTTGCAGCATCAGCTCAAAGCCGTCGTACTTTTCCGTCCATGCGTAGTAGGGGCTTTCCGAGGGCAGGCCGTAGCCTTTGGCGCCGGACAGGTTGTAGGTTCCCGACTCCAGCTGGATGACGGTGTCCGGCGCAATGGCGGCCAGCAGCTCGTCCACATTATGTACGGAAACGGCGTCGGAGACGGAGGTCGGTTCGGTATCCCCGGCGGCTGCCGCATCTTTTCTCGCGGGGCTGGTCACCAGGCACACCGCCACGAAGACGATGGCGATCACGCCCACCAGACTGATCCAGAAGCCGGGCTTCTTATAGGAAAGCACCGACTTGATGCGCTCCTTGACGCTCACCTCGCCGAAGGCCACGGGACAGGCCGCGAAGTGCGCCCGATTGGTGGAGCAGTTCAGCAGGGCGGCGGAGTAGGCTTTCCGCTCCTCCAGCTCCATGAACTGCACCACCCGCTCGTCACAGGCGATCTCGATGTCCTTGCACAGCAGGATGTAGGCCGCCCACACCAGCGGATTGAACCAGTGCAGCGCCAGCGCCAGAAAGCCCACCATCTTGAACCAGTGGTCGCCCTTGTCCAGATGGGTGCGTTCGTGGGCGAGAATGTAACGCTGTTCCTCGGGGGTCATGCCCATGGGGATGTAGATATTCGGGCGGATGAAGCCCAGAATAAAAGCGGTCTCGATGCGGTCGCATTCCCAGCCGCCGGGGATCTTGACGGCCTCCCGAACCTTCAGCTTCAGGGTCAGGTAGGTGTACAGACTGTAAATGCCGAAGCAGCAGGCAATGCCAAGCCAGAACCATGGCAGAACCGACAGGAAATCAAAGCCCGTATCCGGTTCCGGCGCGGTTTCCGGGGCGGGGGAGGGGGTGCTGCTGATAACGGTGGTAACGGGGGCCTGAATGTCCGGAAGCGCTTCGGGCGTCTGCACCGGCGCCGGGACGTCCAGATCGGCCGGGGAGAAATCTTCCGGCGCGGCGGGTGTCTGGGAGCGGCTGATCTGCTGCTGCACCTGTGCCACCGGGTCGGCGCTGGGCTGCAGGCTCAGGTCGCTTTGGATCTGGAAGGGCATCAGCAGCCGCAGTCCCGCCAGCAGCCAGAGCAGGCAGATATACTTTCGGGGCGTTTTTTTCAGCACCAGCCGCAGCAGCATAACGGCCAGAATGACGATGCTGCCGTGGAAGCTGGCCGTCAGGATGTTCTGGAACAATGTGTTCATGTTCGATCCTCCTCGTAATTGTCAATGAGTGCCTTCAGCTGTTCCACCTCGTCCCGGGTGAGCTTCTTGCTCCGGGAGAAGGCGGCGATAAAGGCGGGCATGGAGCCTTGAAAGGTTTCCTCCACCATTTCGTCCAGCCGGGACGCCTGCGCCTGTTCCTTGGAGACAAGGGCGGTGACCACGGCGTTCTCGTTCTTTACCACGCCCCGCTCCGACAGACGGCGGATGACGGTGTAGGTGGTGGCCTTCGACCAGCCCAGCTGCTCCTTGCACAGCTCGACGAGATGGGTGGAATTGATCGGCTCATGCTCCCACAGAATCAGGCAGAAGCGGTATTCGCTTTCAAAGATTTTGGGCACTTCCAATCAGAATACCTCCTTTGGGTGTATCTGGAAATACAAAAGTTTAATGAATTAAACCTTCCAGAAGATAGTCTAACATAGTAAACCCCCATTGTCAAGGGAAAAATTACAAAATTATGACAAAACTGAGAAAATCTGGAAAAGTTTCGCAACAGAAAGCCATGGGAATTTTTCCGAAAACAGCGGAGAAAGCCGCGCTTTCTCCGCTGTTTGCAGAACAATAGTTATGCGTTTGCGGCATTTCCCTCCCGCTGCTGGCAGGTGAACAGAATGACCTGACGGCTTTTCGCCATGTCTTCCAGAATGGCCAGCGCCGCCTGCATCCGGGTATCGTCGAAGCGCACCAGCGCGTCGTCCAGAATCAGGGGGGAATCCGGGGTCAGTTCTTCCGCCACAGCCAGACGAAGGGCGAGGTACAGCTGGTCGATGGTGCCGTCGCTGCGCCACAGGGCGTCGTGGAGGGTTTCCTCGTCACCGGTTCCGGCTTGGAGGGAGAAGTCCTCGCCCATGGAAAGGCGCTGGTAGCGCCCGCCGGTCATGGCGGAAAGATAGGTCTGTGCCCGCTGGGAAATCCGGGGGGCGAACCGCCGCTGCAACTCCGACCGCGCCTGCGCCAGCGTCTCCTGGGCGATGGTCAGGGCGGTGTAGGTCTTTTCCAGCTGGGCAAGACGGGCGTTGACTGCGGCCAGCTGCTTTTCCAGCTGCGCCCGGTCGCCCAAGGCTTCCATCCGGCCTTTGTACTGGCTGATGCGGCTTTGCAGCCGCTGCTGCTCCTCGGTGCAGTCCGACAGCAGCCGCGCCGTGTCCGCCGGGGAATGGGTCAGGGTATCCACGCCAACGGGAGGCCGGACAGGCTTTGCCATGGCGCTGAGGGTATCCACCAGATTTTGCGCCCGCTGGGCTTCCCGCCGGGCGGTGTGGTAGGCTTCCCATTTGCTCGTGATCTGCTGCCAGAATTCCATGACAGCATCCGGCTCCTGTGCGCCGCACAGGGAATCCCGGCGCTTGCGCATAACCATCAGACGCACTTCCACGTCTCCCTGGGCGTCCTGATATTCCTTCTGGGCGGCGTTGTACGCCCGGAGGGCAGTCTCATATTCCCGCAGGGAGTCCGTCCAATGGGCGGGGTCGACGGTTCCGTATTTCTTTTCCAGTGCCTCGGTCTGCTTTTTCAGCCTTTGCATTCCCAAGAGGCTGAGCGCCTGAAGAAGCACGGAAACCATACCGAGGATGCCCGCCGGGAGGTAATTTCCCATTACCAGCAGCGCGATTGCCCCGGCCATAATGATGGCACCCAGAATCAGCAGCAAAATCGGCATTTTGCTGCCCCGCAGACCGGTCATGGTCTGGCGGTCCGCGTTGACCATTTCCATGGCTGCCGTCACGTCCATGTCAGCGAAGGGGTCTTTCTTCGCCGGAGGCAGGGGGGCGCGGGGGAGCATCTGCAGCTCCATCTGCAGGGCGTTCCACTCGTCGCGGAAGGCACGCAGCTCCTTGAGCTTCTTTTCCGCGTCCTCCTGAGACGGCAGCTTTTCGCAGGCGGCTTCCCGGATGGCAAGTAAATCCTGCGCCTGTTCCAGCGCTTCCCGCGCCTGCGCGACCCGCCCGGCGTCCGCCTCCGCGGCGGCATAGTCCAGCGCGGCCTGATGGGTGTTCAGCTGCTGCAGCCATGTCTTGACGTCGTCCAGACGCATTTTCAGCTTCTTCACCTGTGCGTCCAGCGCGTCCAGTTCCTCGACCTTATCCTGTAAGGCGTCCCGCTGGCTTTCCAGCTGGGGGAGAAGACCGCTTTTGTTGAAGCGGCAGCGGTTTTTCAGGTCCCGCAGATTTTTTGCCAGCTTGTCGCTGGTACCGCTTTCGTCGCCGGTGGTCACGAGGTCGTTGAGCCTGCGTCGAAGGGCTTCATCCTGCGTCACTGGCAAGTCCGACTGACGGATAAACCCAGCCCTGCGGAACACCGTCTGCTCCACGCCCAGCAGCTGCTGGCCGCAGTTTGCCGCCGTCAGCTCCGGGACGGCCAGCCCGGAATCGGTTTCATATGCCTTGAATTCGCCCAGGGGGACTCGACCCTTGGTGCGGCGCTCGATGGTGATGTCCCGGCCGTTCCAATTCAGGTCAATGCGACCCGCCATGGGATTGCCCGACCATGGGGCGTAGCGCTCCTTGTCGGCGAGGGTGGTTTTCGTGGTTTTGGCGCGGGTGTCCAGACCGTAGAGCATGGCCACAAGAAAGGCGCACCATGTGCTTTTGCCCCACTCGTTGGGGGCAGTGAGGATGTTCAGCCCCGGCTGGAGGGTCAGCTCCGCGTGCTCCAGCTTGCCGAAGGTGGCAGTCATTTTGTAGATTTTCACAGCGTGACCTCCCGTCCTTCCAGCAGCTTCCGGGAAATTTCCGCCGCAAGCTGAATTTCTTCCCGGCTGTCAGGGTCGGCCTCCATGGCCTCCCGGAGCAGACGGAAATACACGCCCTCCAGGGTGTCCGCGTCGGTGTCCCCCCAGATGTCCAGGGGGGGAAGCGTCTCGTCCCGGAGCGTCAGATTGGGAACGGCGGAAAAACGCCGCGTGAGCTTGGCAATATCCGCTTCGCCGCTTCCCGTAAGGGTGACCCGGAAAAAGTCCCGGCTTCCCGCGGGAGGCAGGATTTTTTCCAGCGCCGCTTCCGCGCCGGAGGAAATGTCCGCTTTCAGCTCGTGGAAGCGGATGGTGTCCAGCGCCACCGCCCGAAGGGAGGCGCTGTCCTCCACGGTCACGATGCACACGCCCTTTTCGCCGGTTTCGTCCCAGCCCCGCCCCATGGGGCAGCCCGGCCATGCGCACAGCGTCCCACCGGCGTGAAACGCGCCCGCTTTATGGATATGTCCCAGCGCCAGATATTGCAGCCCCGAGTCCCGCACCTGCTGGGCGGTGATGGGGCAGTAGGGGGAGTCCTTCCGGGTGGGGTCGCCGTGGAGCACGGCGATGCAGTATTTTTCGCTGCCCTCCGCCCGGAAATTTTCCAGCAGGGGGGCGCTGTCCATGCTCTGGTAGCCCGCGCCGTAAACCCGGCAGTTCAGGTCGGGAATCGTGACGGCTTCCAGTCCGCCGGTGAACACGTACACGTTTTCCGGCCAGCTTTCTTCCAGCCAGACAGAGCCGGGGGCACAGAAATCGTGATTGCCCGGCGTGATGAAGACCCGTGCGCCGCACTCGGACAGGGCTTTCTTGAGGGCTTCCACCGTCTCCCGGGTGGGTTCACCGTCAAAAATATCTCCCGCGAGGAGCATGAGATCGCACTTTTCCCGGCGGCAAAGTTGGGCGGTTTTGCCGGGGATGCTCTGCTGCTCCTGCCGCAGAAGCGCCCGCTGGCTGTCGTCGAAGCCCGCGAAGGGGGAGCCTAAGTGCCAGTCGGCACTGTGTAAAATTTTCAGTCCCATTTGTCGACCCTTTCTGCCTTACGGCATTTTCCGGTTTCCGAATCGATGGTGAACAGCACGGCCTCGATCTTGGATGCGCCCTCCGCCCAGCGGTAGCGTTCCGGCAGATCGCCCCGGAATTTGGCGATGGACAGCTCCGGCCGGATGCCCAGCACGGAGTCCCGGGGGCCGGTCATGCCAAGGTCGGTGACGTAGCCCGTCCCCTTGGGCAGCACACGGGCGTCCGCCGTGGGAACGTGGGTGTGGGTTCCCCACACGGCACTGACCTGCCCGTCCAGCATGTAGCCCATGGCCAGCTTTTCCGAGGTGGCTTCGGCGTGAATTTCCACCAGAATGATCTTCGCGGTGAGCTGCTTGAGAATTTTGTCCACCATCAGGAAGGGATTTTCCGGGCCGTAGTCCATATTGCACCGCCCAATGAGGTCGATGACGGCCACGTCGCCTGCCGCCGTCTGCACCACCTGCCAGCCCCGCCCCGGAACCTGGGGGGCGTAATTGGCCGGGCGGACGATCCAGGGGCAGTCGTCCATATAGGGGACGATCTCCCGCTTGCTCCAGGTGTGGTTGCCCATGGTGATGATGTCCGCACCGGCGTCCAGAATGCTGTCCGCCTGATTGGGGGTGATGCCCACCACGGCGGCGTTTTCGCCGTTGACCACCGCAAAGTCCGCATGATACTGCCGCTTCATCTGCCGCAGATTCCGGCGGATCTGCTCCAAACCCGGATTGCCCACCACATCGCCAACCGCCAATACCCGAAACTCCATAGCTGCCTCCACACAAATACTGGAATATACGTTCATTATAGTACAGAATTCCCACTTTCGCAAGCCTTAAGACGCAGAAAGGCAGAAGCGCGGCCAAACGCCGACGCTTCTGCCGGGAAATCAGTTTTTCTTACCCTTTACCAGGAAAATCGCAACCAGGGAGCTGACCAGCAGCAGATACGGATAGAACAGATACCGCATGATGGAGAACGCCGACAGGGCAAAGCCCATTTCCGCTGCCGCCGAGATGGCGACCAGCATCTGCGCACCATAGGGGATAATGCCCTGAAAAATGCAGGAGAAGGTGTCCAGCAGGCAGGCCGTGCGGGAGGGGGAGATGCCGTAATCCTCGCTCATTTCCTTGGCAATGGGGTTTGCCATGACGATGGCGACGGTGTTGTTGGCAGTGGCGATGTCCATGGCGCCTACCAGCAGACCCATGCCCAACTGACCGCCTTTTTTGCCCCGGAAGACCTTCCGGATGAAGCTCAGCAGCGCGTCAAAGCCGCCGTAGACCCGGATCAGGGCGCACATCGCGGCCACAAGGATGGCGACCATGCTGGTCTCGAACATGCCCGCCGCGCCGTTGCCCATGCTGGCGAGAAGTGCGGTGGCTTCCACCTGCCCGGTCAGGAGCATGATGACAGCGCCGGAAACGATGCCCGTCAGCAGAACGATAAACACGTTGATCCCAGCGACGCCTCCCGCCAGAACCAGAACGTAGGGGATGATCTGAACGAGATCGTAGCTTTCGTCAATGGGCGCGGTGTCATGCCCCATGGTCAGAAGCAGAATCAGCGCCAGCGTGGCAATGGCCGCGGGCAGGGCAATCCAGAAATTTCCCTTGAACTTGTCCCTCATGGCGCAGCCCTGACCGTTGCAGGCGGCAATGGTGGTGTCGGAGATGAAGGACAGGTTGTCGCCGAACATGGCTCCGCCCACGACGCTTCCGGTACACAGCGCCGTGTCGAAGCCGGACGCCTGCGCAACCTCCAATGCAATGGGCATGATGAGGGTGATGGTGCCGACGGAGGTTCCCATGGCGGTGGAGACGAAGCAGGCGACCACAAACAGCACCGCCACGGCGAACCGGGCGGGGATGATGTCGAGCATGAAGTAGGCGACGCTCTGGGCGGAGCTGCGCCCCACCACGCCGACGAACGCGCCCGCCGTCAGGAAGATCAGCAGCATGGTGATGATGTTCTTATCCCCCACGCCCTGCCCCATGATGACAAGCTTTTCCTCAAAGGGAACCGCCCGGTTCTGAAGACAGGCTACTAAAATAGACACGAGAAACGCGATGACGATGGGGATGTTGTAAAAGCCCATGGGGATGTGCAGACCGTACTCAAACAGCAGCCCCAGCCCAAGATACAGCACGAGGAAGACGCCGATGGGCAGCAGCGCAATGGGGTTCCCTTTTTTCATTTTCCAAACCTCTCAACGAACAGATTTTGCGTATTCTGTGGGGGTAATGCCGAACTTCTCCTTGAACTGCCGGGAGAAGTGATGCACCGTGGAATAGTGGAGCTGGGCGGCGATCTCCGTGAAATTCAGGTCGTTTTCCCGGATCATCTGCTTGCTCTCCTGAAGCTTGATCCGGCGGATATACTCGCCGGGGGAAATCTGCAGATTCTTGTGGAACAGCGCCGTGAGGTAGCTGGGGCTGACGTCCACCTGCCGGGCGACCAGCGGCACCGACAGCTTCTCCCGGATGTGGGCGCTGATGAACTGCTGCGCCTGACGGATGATCTCGTTCTCGCTGTGGACGGCGTTGGAGGTCTGCAGCTTTCCTGCCTTGGGGGACGCGGCCTCCCGCTGAAGCTGAAGCAGCAGCAGATTCAGCTGGTAGAGGATGATGTCGTTGGAGTAGGCGTCCATAACCTCCTGCTCCCGCAGCATATTCTGCAAAAGCGTCGCCACGCTCTGGGGCGCGGTGAATTTCCGGTTCAGCAGGGGAGCAAGGTCAACGCCGCTGACGTCAAAGGAAATGGTCACGAACCGGGGGGCGACACCGATGTCGGCGTACTGCATGTGCCACTGCCCCGGGCCGTAGAGGACGATGTCTCCCTGCCTGAGCAGAAGGTCCTGTCCGTCTACCACGCTGTGCAGCGCGCCCTGATCCACGTAGGTCAGCTCGGTCATGGGGTGGGATTCCCCGGAAAACAGGAAGCCCTGCTCCTTCTCCTGATAGAAGAAGGTGTAAATGCCCTCCACCCGCAGCTGATGCTCCACCCGGGCGCTGCCGGGGGCGTGACGTCCCAGCTCCTCCGGCGGCTCCTGAGCGGACACCATCACCGTGGCGTCCCCCTGAAACGGCTCCAGGAGGAAGTAGACGCCCTTGCGGAGAACGGCGGGTTTGTCCAGATAGAAGCGCTGGTAGGTTTCCCCGTCCGTGCTGGCGGACAGGACGCTCATGCCCATGCCGCAGCTGATCCGCGTCTCCGATGCGGCGCGGTAGATCACAGCCTCCGCTTGGGACAGCCGTACCGCGGCGGCATCGTCCCGGAACAGATTCCTGTCCGTCTGGGTGCGCTCGGACGGAACACTGCCAAAGCAGCGGAACGTGACCTGATTCAGGTTTCGGATCATGGAAATCAACCCCCGGAAAAAAGATGGCTCGCGCAAACCAGCCGTATAGGAATTATTATATCGAAAAAAGAAAGGAATGGCAAATGGTTTTCCGCGCGTTCCGAAAAACCGTCAAAACGCCCAAAGAACGGCGATTCCCGCCATGCACCGTACAGATGTTTCCGTCGGAAAACGCCCTGCCCAGAGGGGGAAACTCCGGTTGGTCATTTCGCCGGTTTTGGGGAAGGCGTGACCCGCAGACAGCAACAGCCGGGGCAGGTCTGAAGCCTGCCCCGGCTGTTGGAAATTATTTGAAGAACGATGCCTTACCGCTGATACTCAAACTCAAAGTCGTAAATATCCACGGTGTCCCCGTCGGCGATGCCCATTTCCTCCAGGCGGGCGAACAGACCCACCTTGCGGAGCTGCTGGTCGAAATAGTTCCGGGACTCGTAGTCCTCGAAATTGATGTTCTGCACCAGCCGTTCCAGCCAGGTGCCGGTGACCAGCCATGTGCTGCCGTAGTGCTCGATGTCGAAGGCGTTGGGGTCGGTAGGCTCGGCGATGACCTCCACGTACTCCGGCTCGTAAATGGTCACGGGGGGCAGGGTGCGCAGCCGCTCCGCCACCGCCCGCATGAGATTCCGGGTGCCCACGGTAGTGCCGGCGGAAATCTCGTACAGTTCGCAGCCCGCTTCTTCGGCGGCGGCGCGGAGCCGCTCCAGATTGTCGCTGTCCGGGGACAGCAGGTCGGTTTTGTTGGCGGCCACGATCATAGGGCGGTTGCTGAGATCGATGCTGTAGTTTTTCAGCTCGGCACAGATGGCGTGGAAATCCTCCACCGGATCCCGCCCCTCGCTTCCGGACACGTCTACAACGTGAACGAGCAGGCGGCAGCGGTCGATGTGCCGGAGAAAATCGTGCCCCAGACCCGCGCCCTCAGCGGCGCCCTCAATGATGCCGGGGATGTCCGCCATGACGAAGGACACGCCCTCATCTACATAAATAACCCCCAGATTGGGATACAGGGTCGTAAAGTGATAGTTGGCGATCTTCGGGTGGGCGTTGGAGGTGACGGAAAGCAGGGTGGATTTGCCCACGTTGGGAAAGCCCACCAGACCCACGTCCGCCAGAAGCTTCAGCTCCAGAATCACGTCCCGCTCTTGTCCCTTGAGACCGGCTTTGGCAAACCGGGGAACCTGACGGGTAGGGGTGGCGTAATGGGCATTGCCCCAGCCGCCCCGTCCGCCCTTGGCGAGAATGAAATCCTCGCCGGTGGACATGTCTACGATGATCTGGTTCGTTTCGGCGTCCCGCACGACGGTGCCCCGGGGAACCTCGATGATCAGGTTTTCGCCCCGTTTGCCCGCCATTTTCCGACCCTGACCGCTGACACCTGCGGCGGCCTGATACTTGCGCTTGTAGCGGAAATCCAAAAGGGTGGACAGGTTGTCGTTGACCCGGAGAATGACGCTGCCGCCATGTCCGCCGTCGCCGCCGTCCGGGCCGCCGGAGGCCACATATTTTTCCCGGTGGAACGCCACCGCTCCATCGCCGCCCCGTCCGCCGATGACGGTGATGCGCACTTTATCCACGAACATAGTTGTACGTCCTCCTAATCTATGGAAGTACGGGTACTTCCCTTTATTCAGCCGATTCTGCTGGCCAGCTCGAAGGCCAGCAGGGCAATTTTTTCCTTGTCAGATAACCGGGCGTGGCCGGACAGGCTTCTGGGGTCCCACTGGGGGTGATCCAGATTGTCCCCGGCATAGAAATACTGAAAGAATTCCACACCCCGGAAATCGCACATGGCCTGCATGGCCGCACACTCCATCTCCACGCATACCGCGCCCATACGCCGCCGGGCAGCGACCTTTGCGGGGGTCTCCCGGTAAAAGGCGTCCGTCGTCCACGCAGCGCCCTGCACATAAGGATACCCAAATTCCCGAAGAACCTCGATAAATTCGGGAACATAGCGGGTGTTGACGTCGATCAGATCGCTTGCCGGGGCATAATGATAGCTGGTGCCCTCATCCCGGATGGCTTTTGTGGGAATGATGATGCCGCAGTCCTCGATTCTTTTGTCCAGAACGCCGCAGTTGCCCAGCAGGATGAACCGGCGTGCGCCCATGGCGATGATCTCCTCGAACTGCCCCACACAGGCTGGCGCGCCCACCCTTGCTTTGCAGAAGCCCAGTCGGCTTCCCCGGTAGGTGACCTCATAAATGGGCCAGTCTCCGTCCGCGTCGCGGGTATGGGCGATGCGCTTACCGTCCAGAAACGCGGTCACGGAGGCAAAAAGCTGATGGGAAAAGACGGCGACCACCGTTTCCGGGAAATTCTCCACCGGCTTTATGTAATCCGGGTTGATAACGGCGCGGGGTGTGGGATCAAATTCCGTTAAAAGCACGATGGGTGCCTCCTTCCTGTGGCATGCGCACAATGGCGCGGTGTTATCTCAGAGTTTCCCCATTAAAAAAGGCTGCCGCAATTTATGCTGCGGCAGCCTTCCTTGTCCAGATGATCTTACTGCTCGGCGTACACGGAGCACTGCCGGCGATCCTTGCCCAGACGCTCAAACTTGACGGTGCCGTCAACCTTGGCGAACAGGGTGTCGTCCTTACCGATGCCCACATTGACACCGGGATGGATGTGGGTGCCTCTCTGGCGGACCAGAATGTTGCCGGCCAGAACGAACTGACCGTCGGCACGCTTCACGCCCAGACGCTTGGACTCGGAATCACGGCCGTTCTTGGTGGAACCGCCGCCCTTGTGGTGAGCGAAGAACTGAATACCAATCTTCAGCATGGTGTTACACCTCCAAAACTTCGATATTATCAGGATAGTCGTCCCGCAGCGAACACAGAGTCACCAGCATTCCGGCAAGCACTGCCTGAACGGTGTCCTCCTCGTCGCAGGACGCGGGGAGAGTCAAAGTGATGCGGTTATCTTCCCCATCCTTGACCCGAACCTTGGCCTTGGCGCCGCACACATCGTTGATGGTGGCTTCGGCCATGGTAACGACAGCGGAGACGGCGGCGCAGACAATGTCTTTCCCCGGCTCGTCATAATCGCTGTGACCCGAGACGGAGAATCCGGTGATCCTCTCGCCCTCGGTGTGAAATTCGCATCTTGTCATAAATTACAGAGCGATCTTGGTGATCTCCACCTTGGTGTAAGGCTGGCGATGACCGATGTGCTTCTTCTCGTTCTTCTTGGACTTGTAGCGGATGATGTCGATCTTCTTGCCCTTGCCGTTCTTGACGACCTTGGCCTCGACGCTGGCACCCTCCACAGTGGGAGCACCGATCTTGGTGTTCTCGCCGTCCAGGACAGCCAGAACCTGATCGAACTTGACGGTAGCCTCGGCTTCCGCACCCAGCTTCTCCACGAACACGACGTCGCCCTCGGCAACGGTGTACTGCTTACCACCGGTTACGATAACTGCTTTCATTTGTTTCACCTACTTTAATTGTGTAGTCTCGCTCTGGGGGCGCGGTGATTTTGGACGCACCGACTGAAAGCCCCTTCAATGCGGCCTGTCTATTCTAGCATTGCAGACATAAAAAGTCAAGAAGTATTTGGGACTTTTTCTTGCGTTTTTCATTGACTTTTGCTATACTGCCAATGGAATCGCAAATCTTTCCCGGCGAGGTGACTGCCCTGTGAAAACAAAAACCTGGATATTGCTCATTGCGGCCATTGCGGCGGTGTGCCTTGGATTGAGCATCTTCCTTCTGCTGCCCGGCGACGACGCCGTTTACGCCGAGATCAGCAGCGGGGGAAAGATTGTCAGAACCGTAAATCTGCGCATCGATCAGCAGTTTACCGTCGTTGGGGAAACAGGCGGCAGCAACACCGTCACCGTCCGGGACGGGCGTATTGCCGTCACGGCGGCGGACTGCCCGGACCGCTACTGCATGGAGCGTGGCTTTTGCAGCAGCGGCACGCCGATCGTGTGCCTTCCCAACCGTCTGGTCATCCAATTTCAGGGGGAACAGAGCGTTGACGCGGCAGCAGGATAATTTCTGGAAAAAACCCTTGACAAATGGCGAATGGTTGTGTATACTAATCAGGCATTCAGTTGAGTGCATCGACGGACGATTAGCTCAGCTGGCTAGAGCATCCGCTTGACGTGCGGAAGGTCATAGGTTCGAGTCCTATATCGTCCACCATAAGAAACACCACCTGTCGGGTGGTGTTTTCTCTTTTTAGTGGACGGTATAGGACTTGAATCCATCTGAATGCAGGATGCCAGTGGCATCTTGCGGCAGCCAGTTCAGAAACTGGCTGCATCCATACGATTTTGCCCCACGGGGCAAAATCGGTGATCGAGTCCTATATCGTCCACCAAAACAAAGAAATCCGAACTTGTTCCAGATGGGACGGGTTCGGATTTTTTATTTCTATCAGAAATGCTCCATATTGATTTCCACGCCTGCGCCCCGCTATCTGAACGGGGCGCAGGCGCTTTTTTCTTTGCTGATTTGCAAAATTCCAACGTGAAAAGACTTTCTTGTCAGATTTTTTGACCCGCCGCGAGTATTTTGACCGCAGCTGTTCCATATAGTGATATACCACTGCCTCACAGGATACGACAGGGGCAGCAAATTGTACTACAATTTATCCGAATACCGACAAATTGGAGGTTTATACTATGGAATATGGGTATATCCGGGTCTCAACAAAGGAACAGAACGAGCAAAGGCAGCTGATCGCAATGCGGGAGTTCGGGATAGCGGAAAATCGGGTCTATATGGACAAGCAGTCCGGAAAGGACTTTGAACAAAAAAATTACAAGCGATTGATCCGGAAATTAAAAAAGGACGACACCCTCGTGGTCAAGAGCATCGACCGGCTGGGGCGGATGCGGATATGTTTGCTTTTTGCAAAAAGTTGTTTGTTTTAACGCTTTCTTTACACGCGCGTCTGCTGTATAATATGGTCAAATTCAACAAACCATTTGCGCTGCGGAACATGCACATTGGCAATTTACGCAAAAATAATTGCGTTTTCTGTGCAATTCCGATGATAAACCCGGAACGGCACAGCGGCGGAAGCACTTTTGGAAATGTATAATTTCCGGTTCAGAAAGGGCGGCATCGAGATGTTCACGAAGACGCTCGCCATCGAGGTGGCAAAGTACGGAATCCGCGTCAACTGTGTCGCGCCCGGTCTGATCCTCACCGGCGTGATGAGCCGTTATTCCGATCGCGACGTCGAGGGCTTCCGGCGCAAGATCGCCGCGGGATACCTCGCAACGCCGGAGGATATCGTGCCGATGATACAGTTCTTCGCGGATGTGGAAAAGACAAAATACATCGTCGGGCAGACGATCGCGGTCGATGGCGGACAGAGCATCGACGGCGCGATCGACTGTATGCTCGAAGATGAATTTTGAGATAAATCAGTAAACAGGAAAAACAAATGCTCAGGAAGAAATTCCGGAAAGGTGAAAAAGACAATGGCAAAGGTAAAGTATGAAAACATGAGAAGCTGCTGGGAGTTTGGCGAAGCCTCCGAGTGCCGCCGCGGACTGATGTGCGGCATGGGCTATACCGAGGAAGAACAGAAGCGCCCCCTCATCGCTGTGGTGAACAGCTGGAACGAATATAACCCCGGCCATGTACATCTTGACAAGCTTGCCGAGCGTGTAAAGCAGGGCGTTCGTGAAGCAGGCGGCCTGCCGCTGGAGGTCATGACGACGGGTATCTGCGACGGCATGGTGCTCAAGGACCCCAGATATATCGAAGTCCCCAGCCGTAACTCCATCGCCGATCAGGTCGAGCTGACCGTTGACGGCAACTTCTTTGACGGCATGGTGCTGCTCTCCTCCTGTGACTCCGTCGTCCCCGGCCATCTGATGGGCGCGGCGAGACTGAACATCCCCGCCATCATGGTGACCGGCGGCTACATGCCTCTGGGTACCTTCCGCGGCAAGGAAGTCCTGCATATCCATGCGCAGGACAAGGTCGGCACGGCGAAGGCCGGCAAGATGGACATGGATGAGTACAACGGACTCATCGAAAACTCCTGGGGCATCTGCGGCGCCTGCACCTCCATGACCACCGCGAACAGCATGTGCATGATCGCCGAGGCTCTGGGCATGACCCTGCCCGGCAACTCCACCATGTGCGCGACCAGCTCCTCCATCTACAACCTCTCCTACATGGCCGGTAAGCAGATCATGAATCTGGTCAACGAGGGCATCACCGCCAGACAGATCATTACCGAGAACGCCATCAAGAACGCCATCATGCTGGACATGGCAGTCGCGGCGTCCTCCAACCTCATCCTCCACATTCCCGCCATCGCGAACGAAGCGGGCTACGACCTGCCTTGGTGGAAGTACTTCGACGAAGCTTCCAACGAGATCCCGCTGCTGTCTCACCTCGCTCCCAGCGGCCCCTACAACGTCAAGGACTTTGACCTTGCCGGCGGTATGCGCGCCATGCTGAAGGAGCTGCTGCCCAAGCTGCACGGCGACTGCCTGACCGTCACCGGACATACCCTTGAGGAGAACGTCAGAGACGCCGTCGTCTACAACCGCGACGTTATCCACAGCCTCGACAACCCCGTCATGACCGAGCCGGGCATCGGCGTGCTCTACGGCAACCTCGCTCCCGAGGGCGCTATCGTCAAGATCGCGGGCGTTCCTTCTCAGCTCATGACCTACAAGGGCAAGGCCCGTGTGTTCGACTCCCTTGAGGATGGCATTCAGGCTCTGCGCGCCGGACAGATCCATGCGGGCGACTGCTGCGTGCTGCGCTTTATGGGCCTGCGCGGACGCTTCGGCACCACCGCTTTCACCTTCCAGGAGGAGCTGAAGGGCCTGCACGAGCTGTATAACTCCTGCGCCATCATCACCGACGGACGCTTCTCCGGCGGCACCTCCGGCCTTTCCATCGGCTATGTGTCCCCCGAAGCGGCGCTCGGCAGCCCCCTCGGCGTCATCGAAGAGGGCGACGAGGTCGAGATCGACATCCCTGCGCGTAAGCTGCATCTGTGCATCAGCGACGAGGAAATGAACAGAAGACTTGCGGCCTTCCATTGGGAGTTCCCCAGCAAGGACTATCCGCGTTACCTCAACCTCTTCGTGCAGAACGTCGGCTCCATGGCAAAGGGCGGTATTTGGGAGACCAAATAAGCCGTGAAAACAGACCTGCTTATTATTGGAGGCGGTCTTGCCGGGCTGACGGCGGCATATGAAGTACTGAAAACCGAGCCGGGACGCAGAATCACGATTCTGCGCCCCGGTGCGGGGTCATCCCCGTATGTACACGGCTTCAATATGCCGCTGAATCCGCAGGATTCGACGGAACTTTTCATACAGGATACAGAGGCTTCCGGCAGAGGTCAGGGCAACGCGGCGCTCGTTGAAGAGCTGTGCAGGGGCAGCCTTGAGCTTCTGCCGTTTTTCGATGAGCTTGGCCTGGACTTCAACCGCGAGGCGGATGGGAGCTATCAGCAGCTCAGACCCCTCGGGGCATCGTGTCCGCGGGTCATCAGCATCGGCAACGATGCCGGCGGCGCGATCCTCAGAAAGCTGCTTACCGTCATGGAGCAGCACGAAAATGTCAGCGTCTGCACCACGCTCCATGCCCTGCGCCTGATAACGGAAGACGGCAGAGTGTGCGGCGCTCACTGCTTTGACACGCAGAGCAAACGCTGGATGCAGATCAAGGCGAAAGCGGTGATCCTCGCCGCGGGCGGCTTTTGCAGGATATTCCCGTTTTCGACGAACTCCGCCGACCTCGGCGGGGACGCCATGGCAATGGCGCTTGACGCCGGGGCAGAGCTGACGGATATGGAGTTTGTCCAGTTCGAGCCGAGCGCTGCCGTCTGGCCGCTGGCGATTGCCGGAAAGAGCGTGATCACGACGCTTTTCTATGAGGGCGCTGTGCTGCGCAACGGCAAAGGCGAACGGTTCATGTTCCGTTACAGCGACAAGGGCGAATGCGCGGATAAGGATGTTCTGTCCTTCGCGATCGCGTCCGAGATCGCCGCGGGACGGGGAACGGAGCACGGCGGCGTGGCGTTCGACGCAAGCGGCGTCGGGCGCGAACGGCTGGAGGAGGCTTACAGTGCCTACGTAAAGCGCTATCGCGCGGTGGGAATGGACATTGCCGAGCAGGCGATGGAGATAGCCCCGGCGGCGCACACCTCGCTGGGCGGCGTGTACGCAAGACCCGATTGCAGCACAAGCGTGGAAGGGCTGTTCGTCTGCGGCGAGACCCTCGGCGGACTGCACGGCGCGAACCGCATCGGCGGCAATGCCGGACTGGAAACGATGGTGTTCGGCCGCAGAGCGGGCTGCAGCGCGGCGGCGTATATGGACACACTCAGCGGCGAACCGGCGGACTGCACGGACGAGATAAGCGACGCGGCAGCCACGGTCAATATCGATGCGCTTCGCGCGGAGCTGACAAAGATCGTCGGCGGGGCGCTGGGCGTGATCCGGGAGGCCGGTAAGCTGGAGCAGGCGAAGACGGAGCTGGAGCGGATGCTGGAACAGATCCCGGAGAGCGGCTGCTACGCGCAGCAGCGCCTGCGCAACGATACGCTCACGGCATACGCGGTGACGCTTGCCGCCCTTGAACGGAAAACATCCACCGGCTGCCATGTCCGCACGGACTCCGCCGGCGAACCGGAGAAATACCGCGTAAACATCCGCTGTGAAAACGGCAGGGCAGTGCCCCGCCGTGCCGAAATCTAATACTATTTCCTGATTAAAATCTTTGATTTCAATCAGGAAGGCATCGCCTGATGGCGCTGCCAGTTTTGTGATTTATAAGGAAAGAAATCACAAAACAAGTCTCGTATGAACTCCTTGCCCTTCGGGCAATTAAAATCTTTTCTAAAGATTTTAATTGGAGTTCAGTATAAATTAGGAAACCAGAGGCGATTAGTGTGACAAGTAAATTTATAATCAAAAGAAACCGATATGTGGACTCGGTCTCCCTCATGTCTGTGACCGACAGCGTCAAGAAAGCGGACGGCATCGAAAACTGCAACGCCAGCATGGTGACGGCGGCAAACAGAGAGATACTGGAAGGGCTTGGCTTTGATATCCCGGCGGATGTCGGCGCGAACGACCTTGTCGTCGCCGTCATCGCGTCCGACGAAGCTGCCGCGGACGCGGCGCTGGCGCTGGGGCAGGATCTGCTTGACCACAAGAATGCCGCATCCGGCGGCAAGACCTATGATAACATCGAGGATATAGACCTCGATGAAGACCCCTATGACCTCGTGCAGATCTCGCTCCCCGGCGAGTACGCCGCGGCGGAGGCGGAAAAGGCGCTGAAAATGGGACTGGATGTGTTCATGTTCAGCGATAACGTCTCTCTTGAAGACGAAAAACGCCTCAAGGAGCTTGCCATCAGCAAAGGCGTGCTGATGATGGGTCCCGACTGCGGCGTCGGCTACCTGAAGGGCGTCGGGCTTGCGGCGGGCAGCTGCTATCACCCCGGCTGCGTCGGCATCGTCGGCGCGTCCGGCAGCGGCGCGCAGGAAGTCGGCTGTCTGGTCGAGAAGCTGGGCTTCGGCATCTCCTCCCTCATCGGCACGGGCGGACGCGACCTGTACCCGGAGATCGGCGGCATCATGATGCTCGAAGGTATCCGCCGTCTGGAGCGCGACCCCGACACCAAGATCATCATTCTGGTATCGAAGCTTGCTGACCTCACGGTCATGAACAAGGTCCTCAGCTTCGCGGATATTGTTTCAAAGCCTGTCGTCGCGATCTTCCTCGGCGCGGACGAGAAGCTCTATGAGGGGCACAGAGTGTATGGCACGTTCAGCCTTGAGGGCGCGGCGGTAAAGGCCGCTCAGCTCCTCGGCGCGAAGACCCATGACTTTGGCTTCACGGACGAGCAGATCAAGGAGATCGTCGCGCGGGAGATGCGCGGGTACTCCGCAAAGCAGAAGTACTTCCGCGGTCTGTACTGCGGCGGCACCTTCACCGAAGAAGGACTGATCTATTACAGCAGCCACGTCAAAAACGCCCGGCTGCACAGCAACCTGAACACGGCGTATGCCGAAAAGCTGGCCTCCCACCTGCACAGCGAGGGGCACTCCATCCTTGACCTCGGCAGCGAGGAATTTACCGCGTGCTCGCCGCACCCGGTGTTCGACCCCGAGATCAGACTGAAGCGCTTCCGTCAGGAGCTTCAGGACGATGAGGTCGCGGTCATTCTGCTGGACTTCATCACAGGTCCCGGCGTTGCGAAGGAGCCGGTGAAGGAGTTCGCGATCGAGGCCAAAAAGGCGATCGCCGAAAAGCACATCACGGTCATTTCCAATATCTGCGGCTCTGCGGAGGACCCGCAGAATATCGAGCTTCAGGCAAAGATGCTGCGTGACGCAGGAGTCATCGTGACGGACAGCAATTACCAGAGCGCGCGCCTTGCCGCGGCGCTCATGAGCGCGCTGAATGAAAGGGGCTGAGAACCGTGAAGGAATACGACAAGACAAAGCTGAAAGTGATCAATGTCGGACTTCAGAGCTTCTATGAAGCGGTAGAAAAGCAGGGCGTCAAGGTGACGCAGCTGGAGTGGCGTCCGCCCGTCAAGCTGAAGCCGGAGATCCTTGCGCTTCTTGACAAACTGCTCTGAACACAGAAGGAGACGCGACAAAGATGGATATAAAAGAAAAAATAGCGCAGGCAAATGAGAAAACAGTCCATATGCTCATGGACAGCGACCCCGTCTGGGTGGATATGAAGCCGGCCATCGAATGCGTCGATGGGCTGGAGGATCACATGATCCTCCACTCGGGCCCCCCGATCGCCTATGAGGACATGACGATGCTCCACAAGCGCGGCATGGTCAGCGCAATGCTCTTTGAGGGCTGGGCGAAGGACGAGGAAGAAGCGGTCAAGCGCCTCAAGGCAGGCGAGATCAAGATTTCCAGCGCACTCGACCACAACACAGTCGGCGCGGGCACGGGCATCATTACGAAGTCCGTCGTCCTGAACGTTGTGGAGGACCGGCACAACCATACCGTCGCCGCGACGTTCCCGGCGGAAGGACCGTTTCAGGGCGGCTTCTGCGGCTGGGGCCTTTACTCCAAGGAGATCGCGGAGAACCTGCGCTATATGCGCGAGGAGCTGTTCCCGCCCATGGTGGAGGCGCTCCACAAGCTGGGCGGCATCCCCATCAAGCCGATCCTTGCCGAAAGTATGCAGATGGGTGACGAGAACCACACCCGTCAGACCGCCTGCGACTACATTTATGACCGGCTCATGCTGCCGGCACTGTTTGAGCTGGACAGACCCAAGAAGGAGATCATGAAGACGGTGCGGTATATCGTCGATACGCCGCGTTTCTTCCACTGCTATGGTCAGGCCGCGGCAAGAGCGGCGCTGGTCGCGGCGGACGGCACGGAGTATTCGACCATGGTCACGGCGGTCTGCGGCAACGGCGTCGAGTTCGGCATCAAGATCGCATCCCTGCCGGGACAGTGGTTCACCGCTCCCGCACCGATGATGAAGGGCCGCTACACCTCCTCGGAGTTCACCGAGAAGGATCAGCTCCCGTGGATGGGCGACTCCTGCGTCGTCGAATGCTACGGCATGGGCGGCTTTGCCGCCGCGGCAAGCCCCATCGTGTGCAATCTGCGCGGCATGACGCTGAAGGAGAGCATCGGGCAGACGAAGGAAATGTACAGGATCACGATGGAGAAGAACTACAACTTCCCCATCCCCAACCTGGACTTCGATTTCCTCCCCGTCGGCATCGATATCCGCAAGGTACTCAAGGAGGGCGTCTGCCCGGCGATCCACGGCGGTATGTTCAACCGTGTCGGCGGCCTGATCGGCGCGGGCATGGCAAGAGTGCCGATGCAGTGCTTTGAAAAGGCGCTGGTTGCCTTTGGCGAAAAATATCTGTGATGAGAATGAAAGAGCCTCGCGGTCCGCGGGGCTTTTTCAAAAAAAGGAAGTGCGTATCAATGAGAGAAAATGTAATTGAGACCATAAAAAAAGAAAAGCTGATCGCGATTGTGCGCGGCATCGCGCCGGAAAAATGCCTGAAGGTCGCCGGAGCCCTCTACGCGGGCGGCTTCCGGCTTGTTGAGATAACCTTTGACCAGAAAAACCCGGATAGCTGGGCAACCACCGCCGCCGCGATCAAGGCCGTCAGCGAGGCGTACAGCGGAACTATGGAGGTCGGCGCGGGCACAGTGACCTCCGTTGAGCTTGTTGAGCTTGCCGCCAGCGCGGGGGCAAAGTATATCATCTCCCCCGATACCAATATCGACGTCATAAAGCGCACGCGGGAGCTTGGGCTTGTGTCCATGCCCGGCGCGCTCACGCCCACGGAGATCCTGACCGCTTACAACAACGGCGCCGATTTCGTAAAGCTTTTCCCGATCGCAAACCTTGGTCCCGCGTACGTCAAGGCCGTGCGGGCGCCGATCAGCCACGTACCCATGATGGCGGTCGGCGGCGTAAACGAGACGAATCTCCGGGAGTATCTCGACCTCGGCATGTGCGGCGCGGGCATAGGCGGAAATCTGGTCAACAAAAAGTGGGTTGAGAACGGCGAATTTGAGAAAATAACGGAGGTTGCCAGAACGATGGTCTCCATCGCGAAGGGCTGAGTGCGAAAATGAAAGTTGCGCATTTGGGAATCAACGCCGCCAACGCGGAGAACGCCGCGCAGATCGCGGAGCTGTTTCATGTTCTGTTCGGGTTTGAGCCGAAGTACGGCAATTCATCCATATTTGTCGGCGACAAAATGATTGAGATCGTAAAGGAAAACGGCAGAGGAACCAACGGCCACATCTGCATCGCCGTGGACGACATGGCAAAGGCGATGGACGAGCTGAAGGGAAAAGGCGTCGCGTTTGACGAAAGTTCGGCAAAGTACAAAAACGGAGAGCTTACCGCCATCTACTTCCAGAATGAAATTGCCGGTTTCGCGATCCATCTTCTGAAAAATTAACATACATGAGGAGAAAGTCATGAAAGCAGTAACTTTTGGTGAGATTATGATGCGCCTGAACCCGGAGGGGTACCTTCGCTTCGTGCAGGCGAACAGCTTCGAGGTGAGCTATGCCGGAGGAGAAGCGAACGTCGCGGTTTCTCTCGCGAATTATGGTGTGGATGCCGCCTTTGTCAGCAAGGTTCCGGCACATGAGATAGGACAGTGCGTTGTCAACGAACTGAGGCGCTACGGGGTCGATACGAAGTATCTTCTGCGCGGCGGCCCGCGTCTGGGCGTGTACTACTGTGAAAAAGGCGCGTCCCAGCGCGCGTCCAAGGTCATTTATGACCGCGCCGGGTCGTCGATCGCGACGGCAAAGGCGGAGGAATTCGACTGGGATGGCATTTTTGAGGGCGCTGACTGGTTCCACTGGACCGGAATTACTCCTGCTCTGGGCGGCGAGATGCCGGAAGCCTGCCTGCAGGCGTGCAAGGCCGCAAAGGAAAAGGGCGTAACCGTTTCCTGCGACCTCAATTACAGAAAAAAGCTGTGGTCTCGCGAGCAGGCCGGCGAGGTCATGGCAAAGCTGCTGCCCTATGTTGATGTGTGCATTGCAAACGAAGAAGACGCGAAGGACGTTTTCGGAATCGAGGCGGAAAATACCGACATTAACAGCGGCAAGCTCGACCATGCGGGCTATATCAGCGTCGCGCGCCAGATCGCGCACCGCTTCGGATGCAAGAAGGTCGCCATCACGCTGCGCGGCTCTCTGTCCGCCAGCGATAACGACTGGGCAGGAATGCTGTATGACGCGGCGAGCGACAAGGCTGTGTTTTCTCCCACCTACCGCATCCATATCGTTGACCGTGTCGGCGGCGGAGACAGCTTCGGCGGCGGACTGATTTACGCACTGATGTCCGGCAAGGACGATCAGGCGGCGATCAACTTTGCAGTCGCCGCTTCCTGCCTGAAGCACAGCATTGAGCACGACTTCAACCAGATGAGCGTAGCCGAAGTTGAGGCTCTCGCGGCCGGAAATGCGTCGGGCCGCGTACAGCGCTGATAACTTATCCCCAATTACAATGCTGCTGTCCGATTACCGGACAGCAGCATTTTCTATCGGCGCTGTCCGGAAAAAAGCGGGATTTATCCGCACCATATGGTAGTGTCAAGAGATATGACCGATCAGCTTGCAAGAGCAGGTGCTTCCGTAGGTGCGAATATACACGAAGCGCAGTACGCCCAGAGCAAAAAAGATTTTATTGCAAAGTTGGGAATTGCATTAGGGTCTATCCTGAAAACCGGGAATATGACCAACAGCGAGGGATTTTTCGCCTGCTGAAGCCATTTTTCCGCAGGAATACTTTGTGTATTACAAGGGAAAATGGTGCACAGCAGGCGGAAAAGACCCGCTGTTTGGGCATGTTGACGGTTTTCAGATAGACCCTAAAAGAGTCCAACGAGACAAGCTATTGGTTGAAGCTGATGTATGAAACCAAAAGAATTGACCTCGCTTCATACAAATATGCCGAGAAACTGTGCGGCAATATTCGCAGACTGCTGATTGCTTCCTGCAAAACAGCAAAGGAAAACCCGCAATGAAGCGCGTGATGGTAATGGGATATCCCTTATAACAGACAATTGGGGTCAGGCGGCAAGCCTGACCCTAATATATTTATAAGTGGGGCACCGTCAATTCTGACCCGCCGGCTCCTGAGTGCCGCTTTCCAGAATGGCGAAGATTTTTTCTATCACCTTCAGGTCGTACAGTGCAATAAGAGAAAACCCGCACAGCGGCCACAGAAAGCCGAAAAAGAGAACCACCCGGGGCAGCAGCACGAGAAGCAGCAGCGGCAGCAGGTTCATGGCCGTTACCAGCAGCATTTTCGGCAGATGAGCAATGCTCAGCAGTACCGCGTTGATGACGGTGTCCCGCAGTGTTCCCGGAAAGCGAACCAGCAGGGGGAAAATCAGGCCGGACACCAGGATCAGAGCCAGCGCGCAGAAGCAGATCACCACGATCACTGCCATTCTTACGGGGAAGGCCAGATAAACCACGATCCGGTAATCCAGCGCCAGCATACACCCAAGGAAAGCCATCAGCAGCCACAAGACGGTTGCCTGGCGGAAATGGGTGCGGAAGGCACGGAAGAACACCTTTGCGCCGCACTCATCATCCGCCCGGAACGCTGTCAGGGCGGAAACCATGGCGGCGGTGGAAGCGCCGACGGTGAACAGGGGCAGACTGCACAGCAGCCACAGAAGATTGATACGCACCAGCGACACAAAGCTGCCGCACAGGCGCATGAATCTTGAATCGGGAGAGAAATTCATAGGGTACCGCCTTTTGTTATGATTTCTGCTTCTTCGCCTTTTACCATGGGAATTCCGGACAGCCGGGGCGGGGCGCTGGGGAGGCTTCCGGCCCTTTTGTAAAAAATTTTACCAATCTTTATACTTTCCTACAGTATCCGTACCATTGTATCGCCTCCTGGGAGGAATGACCATGCATTTTGTTGCCAAATATTTGACGCAATTTTTGTGTATATTGTACATTTTGGCGAACGCTGCCCTGTAATAGTTTCACCAATTCACTAAAAAACTGCGATTTCAAATCAGTGGATAAAATAAAGTTTCATTCATTTACGTAACTATTGACATGAAATGCCAACTTCGCTATAATAATCGCATGGCGCAACGACAATGCCGGAGCGCTAATTTGAACACCAGGAGGATAACAGAAATGAAAAAGATCGTAACCATGCTGCTGGTCGTCGTTATGGTTCTGGGTCTGTTTGCCGGCTGCGGCACCAAGACCGCGGACGAGACCAAGGCTCCCACTGCTGCTGCCACTGCTGCTCCCGCCGCCACTGAGGCTCCCACGGAAGCAAAGGCGGAACCCGACACCATCGTGATCATGGCTCCCCCCGTCACAGGCAATTACCTGACGAACCTGAAGACCTGGGCAGATGACTTCCATGCCCTGTACCCCAACCTGACCGTGGAGATCATTGAGACCTCCTGGGGCGATCATAACGACAAGCTGTCCACCATGGCGCAGGCCGGCGAGGCTCCCGACATCGCGGAGATCTCCTCCAACGCTCTGGGCACCTACGTGGAAATGGGCGTCGCCATTGACATCGCCCAGTACATGGCCGCTGACCGTCTGGCCGACTACGACGAGAACGCTCTGAAGTACCTGACTCTGGAAGGCACCACCTACGGCCTGCCTCTGTACCTGACCATTCAGTCCATCGGCGCCAACAAGACCATGATGGAAGGCCTGGGCATCGACGTTGCCAAGATCCAGAAGGAAGGCTGGACCTATGAGGAGTTCCTGGATGTCATCAAGCAGGGCACCAAGGACGGCTGCTACGGCTTCGTGTTCGCCAACTCCGGCGTCACCGCTTCCGATATGCTCTACATCTTCGGCGCAGGCGCTGGCCTGAGCAACACCTTCACCCCTGAGCTGAAGTACACCTTCACCTCCGAGAACATGCTGACCCTGCTCAGCGCTATCGAAGAGATGACCAAGTCCGGCTATATGCCCAACTTCGGCGTGGAAGCCGGTCAGCGTATGGTCATGTGCCAGACTGGCAACGCCATGATCTTCGGCAAGGCCATGCCTCTGTTCGAGAACAACTTCAAGAAGAACAACGCCGCTCTGGAAGCCAACGACGGCACCGCCGTTGAGAACTCCCAGAAGATGGATTACGCCTTCCTGCCCGTGCCCACCATGGACGGCTGCGAGGAGTCCTGCTACGGCACCGTGGACGGCCTGATCGCCATGCGGAACAAGAACACCACCGATGAGCACCTGAAGAACGTACTGCTGTTCATGGACTATATCTGCTCCGGCGAGCGCATTGCCACCTGCATGAACGAGCTGTATCTGGATCCCGTCTGCCAGAGCGGTCGTGACGCGCTGGTTCTGGAGGAGGGCCGCGACGCCGACAACCTGGCCACCGCTGCCCGCTGCATCGCCATGGTGCAGGCGCCTCCCGAGGGCGTTACCACCGAGATGACCGCCACTGCCAAGAAGCTGATGGACGAGCAGATCGTTCCCAAGTTCCAGCTGCTGCTGGCCGGCGAGACCACCGCTAAGGATGCGTACGATCACATCTGCGAGGCTGCCTTTGCTGCCTTCGGTGAAGAGAACTGCATTACCGGTAAGCTCGGCTAATTGATGGAAAGCCCACCCCACCTTGGTGGGGTGGGCATTTTGCTATGCAAAAGCATAGCAAAAATAAGAAATGTGCCATTTCCTCGTCCCTGCGGGGCAACCGGAAATGATGCACAAAAACTTCATGCACCGGCATTTGCACGTTTTCGTGGTGGAGCGTTCCTGCATGAAGTTTTAATACTATTTCCTGATTAAAATCTTAATTTTAATCAGGAAGGCATCGCCTTAAGGCGCTGCCTGTTTTGTGATTTATAAGGAAAGAAATCACAAAACAAGTCTCATATGAACTCCTTGCCCTTCGGGCAATTAAAATCTTTTCTAAAGATTTTAATTGGAGTTCAGTATAAGAATGCTCTGGAAAAATGGCAAAGGCTGACAGTGAGGGAATGGTTACCCGCTTTCAGCCGGATTGGCCGTTCCGGAGACTTTGCAACCCTGGGAGGTAGGACTATGAACAGCACAAAACAAAAGCGGCAGCCAGTCCGCCATAAACTGAAGTTTACCAATGAAGACCTGTGGGGCTATATTTTCATCGCTGCCGCCATGATCATTTTCTGCGTCTTCACGCTGTATCCCGTGTTCAGCGCGATCTACACCAGCTTTTTCAATTACAAGCCCTTCGGCTCGGAATTTATCGGCCTGCAAAACTATATTGACACCCTGAAATATTCCAAGTTCAACCTGTTCTACAAGGCCGCGCGGAACACGCTGGTTTATACCGCGGTGGTCGTGCCCTTGTCATTGCTGATGTCCTTCTGCATCTCTGTGATGATCCTGCCCTTCCACAAGAAGGTGCAGTCCGTTTTCAAGGCAATGTATTATCTGCCCGGCATTGCATCCGGCGTCGCGCTGTCCGTGGTGTGGCTGTGGCTGTACGATTCTTCTCCGGACGGCATATTCAACCGGCTGCTGGGTGCGCTCGGCATTCCGGCGCAGAACTGGCTGTCCTCTACCAGAACTTCGATGCTTTCTCTGATCATCATGGCGCTGCTTTCCAGCCACGGTGTTCGGATTATTACCTATATTGCCGCGCTGATCGGCATTGACAACAGCTATTTTGAGGCCGCCGAGCTGGACGGCGCCACTTTCTTCCAGAAAGTGCGCTATATCGTCTGGCCGCTGGTGAAGCCCACGACTCTGTTCCTGCTGGTCACAGGCGTTATCGGTTCCTTCCAGGTGTTCATGAACGCCTACATGATGACCGGCGGCGGCCCGGACAACGCCACCACCATGATCGGCCTGCTGATCTATAACAACGCCTTTGTGTACGGCAAGTACGGTCTTGCCTGTGCCCAGGCCATCCTGCTGGCTATCGCCATCGCCATCATGTCCCTGTTCCAGTTCCGGCTCATGGGCGTGGACGTTGAGTATTAAGGAGGAGGATTATGGCTACTACCGGTTTGTATTCCCAGCACCTGAACAACAGGAAGGTGCTTCACCTCCGCAATACGATCATCGCCATCGTTCTGATCATTCTGGCGGCGGCGACGCTGTTCCCCATCTGCTACATGATTCTCTCGTCCTTCGGCCCCAACGTGTCCACGGCGGGCAATATGCGCACGATCCTGCCTTCCCGGTTTACGCTGGAATCCTTTGACGCGTTCTTCCATTTCAGCGATCATTCCCTGCGGTGGATTCTCAACAGCGTGGTTGTGGCGACGGGGGCGGTCATCGGCAACGTGATTTTTGCCTCCATGGCGGGCTATGCTTTCGCCAAGATCCGGTTCAAGGGCAGCAAGATTCTGTTCGGCCTGATTCTGGTGGCTATGATGATTCCCTATCAGGTGACCCAGGTTCCGCTGTACATCCTGATGGTGCAGAAATTCTCTATGACCAACACCTATGCGGCCATGATTCTGCCCGGCCTGTGCACGGCCTACAACATTTTCCTGTGCAAGCAGTTCTTCTCCGGCCTGCCCACGCCGCTGATCGAGAGCGCCAAGATTGAGGGCTGCAATCAGTTCCAGATCTTTGTCAAAATCGTCCTGCCCCTGGCCAAAACCGTGCTGGCGGTCATGGCGATCAACACCTTCATGGCCAGCTGGAACGACTTCTTCTGGCCGTTCCTGGTGACCAACGATCCCGCTATGTACACCATTCAGGTGGGTCTGAAGCAGTTCAAGTTTGCTAACGAAACGCTGTTCGCCCCGATGATGGCCGGTGCCACCATCTCCGCGCTGCCCATGTTCATTCTGTTCTTTGCGCTGCAAAAGTACTTTATGGAAGGCGTCACCATCGGCGCCGTCAAGGGCTGATTAGACTGTCAAAAAGGCCGTTGGCCTTTTTGACAAGGGACTTGCAGTCTGCTGCGCGCACTCCTTGGCCGCCTGCGGACGGCTTTCCTCTGCGAGGCTTTTTTGACACGTCGCGCAGCCCCCGCTTTCTCAGTGGGGGCTGCTGCCATACTGAGGTGACTTTATCATGATTCGATCTTACACACCTGACGATGAAAGCGCCATGCTTTCTCTGTGGAACACGGCGGGAGCCGCCATGGGCTATGCGCCTGTGCCGCTGGAGGATTTCCACCGTCTGCTGACCCGGCATCCGAACTTTTCCCCGGCGTACACCTTCGTTCTGGAGGAAAAGGGGACGCTTTTGGGCTTTGTCAACGGCTGCACCGGGGCGGGCATCCCCAAGGGAGATATCCGGGGATATTTAAGCTGCCTGATCTTAGCGGCGGAGGCAGATTCCGACGAAAATACGGCACTGCTTCTCTCTGCACTGGAAAACGCCTTCCGGAAGGCGGGAAAGACCTATTGCGCTGTCACATTTTTCAATCCTATCCGCCTGCCATGGATTCTCCCCGGCACACCGGGGCACCAGCACAACAACGCCCCCGGCGTGGCGACGGATCTTCCGCTGCATGACCGGATGCTGTCCCTGGGCTACCGGGAAAGCACCCGGGAATGCGCCATGTACCGGAATCTGGCAGATTATGAAACCCCGGCATGGGTGGAGGAAAAGGCCGCGAAGATGGGCGGGGAGGGCTACCACGTAGAGCGCTATGACCCCAGGCGGCACGTTGGCCTGGAGGAAATGGTGGCGGCGCTGGACAACACCATGTGGTCGGAGGAGATTCCGGCAGCCGGCAAAAGCGGCATGGATTTGCTGGTCGGCCTGAAAGGCAATGTCTGCGCCGGATTCACCGGGCCTGTGTACCCGGAAAAAACGGGGCGGGGCTATTTTGCCGGCCTGGGGGTTGCGCCGCAGTTTGAGGGGCACGGCCTGGGTACGCTGCTGTTTTACCGCCTTCTGGAGCGGGAAAAGCAGGCAGGAGCAAAGTATATGTCACTGTTTACCGGGGAAGACAACCATGCCAGGTTTATTTATCTCAACGCCGGTTTCCGGGTTGTCCGGACATTCGGTGTCATGCTGAAGGAGCTGTAGGACTATGAAGACACAGACTGTACTTGCCATCGGCGCCCACATTGGGGATGCCGAGCTGACCGCCGGGGCGCTGCTGGCGTCCTGCGCCGTTCACGGCGGCAAGGCCGTGACTCTGGCGCTGACCGCCGGGGAAAAGGGCGCTCCCGCCGGGGCGGATATTGCCGAATACCGCCGGGGAAAAATCGCGGAGGCAGAGGCCTTTGCCAAAGAGCTGGGGGGCGAAGCCTACGTCTTGGATTACGAAGACGGCTTGCTGCCGGACAATGACGAGGTTCGCTTTGCCGTCTGCGACATCATCCGCAAGGTCAAGCCTGATATCATCGTCACCCACCACGAAAACAGTATGCACAAGGATCACATTGTCTGCCACAGAATCGTGGTGGACGCCTGGTTCTATGCCGCCATTGAGGGCTTTCAGCGGGAGCTGCCGAAGCATTTTGCCAAAAAGCTTTATTTTGCGGAAAACTGGGAGGATGCCCCCGGCTTTGAGCCATACGTCTATGTGGACGTGAGCGACGGATATGCCCTGTGGGAAAAGGCCATCGATCACCACTGGTTTGCGGTGCATTCCACCAGCTTTCCCTATAAGGAATACTATTCCCACTTAAAGCGCCTGCGGGGCATCCAGGGGCGGAAGGGCTACTGCGAGTGCTTCATGATTCCCAAAGAGCAGTATAAGCTGGTGCAGACATTGGAGAATCTCTGAAAATATGGAAATGAGACGAATGCTCGGGCAGAAGCTGGTATTCGGATTTCACGGGAAAACGCTGCCTGAGGAATTTAAGAATTTGCTCCGGGAATACAAGATCGGCAACGTGATCCTGTTCCTGCGCAACGTGGAAAGCGCGGAGCAGCTTCGCGCGCTCTGCGCCGAGATTCAATCGCTGGTTCAGGAAGAGACGGGCTACCCTGCCTTTATCATCATCGACCAGGAGGGCGGCATGGTGACGCGGCTCCCCCAGGACGCCGTAAACGTCCCCGGCGCCATGGCGCTGGCGGCCACCGCAGACCCGGAAAATGCCCGCCTGGCTTCGGAGATCACCATCCGGCAGCTGCGGGGGCTGGGAGCCAACTTCAACATGGCGCCGGTGCTGGATGTCAACAGCAATCCAGCCAATCCGGTGATCGGCGTGCGCAGCTTCGGCGACGAAGCGGAGCGCGTGGCGTCCCTGGGCTGTGCCGCCATCGCACCCTATGCCGGAAGCGGGGTGCTGTGCTGCGCCAAGCATTTCCCCGGCCACGGCGATACGGCGGTGGACAGCCATCTGGGGCTTCCCCGGGTGGACAAAACGGAGGAAGCGTTGGAGCAGCTGGAGCTGATCCCCTTCCGCCGCACCATCGAAGCCGGGGTACCGGCCATCATGATGAGCCACGTGCTGTTCCCGAATATTGAGCCGGAGCAGGTTCCCTGCACCATGTCCCGGCGGATGGTCACCGGGCTTCTGAAGCAGAAGCTGGGCTTCCGGGGGCTGATTCTCACGGACTGCATGGAAATGGGCGCCATCCGGGATTATTACGGAACGCCGGAAGGCGTGGTCGCGTCCATCAAGGCCGGTGTGGATTTGGCGGAGATATCCAGTGCCTTTGATCTGGAGCTGGCCGCCGCAAAAGCCGTCAACGAAGCAGCGGAGCGGGGAGAATTTGACGTGGAAGAGATCCGCGCTTCCGTAGAGAAAATCCTTTGCTATAAGAAAATGCTTGCGGCTCAGGCGGAGCCGGGTCTTTGCAACCAGCCGGAAGACCGCCGCGCTGCGGAAAGCATGGCGCGCCAGGCGATCAGCCAGATTTCCGGAACGCCCTTCCGGGCGGATGAAAACACCTTCTTCTGCGGCTGCGCCGATTATCGTACCTCCGGCGTGGCCAATGCGGACGGGAGCGCTGTGACCTTCCCGGAGTACATGGCAAACGCTTTCGGCGCGGAGGGCTTCGTCACCGGAAAAGACCCGGACGAAGAAGAAATTCGTGCGGCGCTCCGGCAGGCGGAGAACTGTGAAAAAATCATCCTGGGCACCTGCAACGGCCATTTGTTCCGGGGACAGCTCGCTTTGGCGGAAGCCCTGGCGGCGACGGGAAAGCCCATGGCAGTGGCTGCATTGCGCAACCCGTACGATCTATCCCAGATTCCCGAAACCGTCTGGAAGCTGGCCGCTTATGATTATGCCGTTCCCGCCTTCCGGGCGCTGGAGGACATCTTCCGCGGCGGCAAAGCCACGGGCGTCTGTCCTGTGAAACTGTTGTAAACATCCGGCAGGGCGAGGGGAAACTACATAGTATGTGCAAGAGCAGCTGACGGAAGTTGGCTGCTCTTTTCCTGAGGTCAGCGGGCAGCGTGTTCCGTCCCAAATCCGGCGATTACCCGGAAAAAAGCTGGATTTGTCTGCGGCATATCTTGACTTTTCCGGCGGACATTGCTACGATATAGGCAACACGAATGGGAGCTGCTGTAGGGCGGCTTTTCAAAAGGCTGCAGGTTAGCTTAGACTAACTTGCGGACAGAATAAGCACGGGAGGGATGAAATTTGAAGATTCTGGAGCATGGGCAGACGCAGGAGAAAACGCTGCTGTTTCTGCCCTGTACGGCGGAGCCGGTATGGGCGTTCACAGCTACTGTCGAGCTGCTTTCGCAGAAGTGGCACGTTTTTAAGGCGGTTTACGACGGCCATCAGCCGGAGTATCCCGGCGACTTTACCTCCATGGAGCAGACGGTGGACGAGATCACGGTGTATCTGAAAGACCGTGGCATCAGCCGCCTGGACGCGGCCTATGGCTGCTCCCTGGGCGGGGCGTGCCTGACCCGGATGCTGGCGCTGGTCATCATCGAGGGGCTGACCATGTACTTAAGCGAAGCGGATGTAAAGCGCATTTTTGACGTGATCGCCGGGCGGTTCCCCAATGCCACCGTGTTCGTCGAGACCATGAACCCCATGGTGGTCAAGCGCTTCAAGGAAAAATCCATCGAGGGAAGCCACGCAAAATTTACATGGGGAGTCAAGAACGGTATGGCTCTGGCCGCGCTGCTGCCGGATTTCCACCTTGTCGAAGAGCACAGCCTGTGCGAGGGCATGGCGGAATTTGCACCGGTCTACAAGCTGCTCGGCAAGATTCCGGCGGTCAGCAATATCTCCAACCGCATCGTTGTGCTGGAGAAAAAGTGAGGAGGAATATCCATGATTTGGAGTACGGTTTGGGTAGAAGCGGTCGTTTTTACGGCACTTTTCACGGCGCTGGTGATGATCCCCACAATCAAGCATCCGGAGATCGGCGTGCACAACTATCCGCCTGATATTCAGGAGGAATATTTCAAGACGTACGAGCACGTTCCGGTCGCGCCGCTCAGCGGCCGCACCATCGCGTTCAAGGGCTTTGGCATCGTGCTGTTCACGGTGCTTTTGACGTACGGGGCCATCCTTGCCGGGGCGGACAGCTTTTGGACGGGCGCGGAATTCGCGGCCATCCTCTTTCTGATCGTCGGCGCGTGGGACACGTTTTTCCTCGACTGGGTGCTGTTCGCGCATCTGAAAGTATTCCGCCTGCCGGGGACTGAGCACATGGACAAGGCCTACGCGCAGAAGTGGTTCCACGTGAAGGGGATGCTCTTCCCGGGGTCGCTGTTTCTCGTCATCATCAGCATGCTCACGGGTCTTCTCGTGATGTGGGTCAAGTGAGAAAAAAGGAGAAAATATGTCGTTTTTTGAAAATACCCGCAAGCCGGAGGGACTTGGCGGAAGGATGATGGTCTCCATGATGAACAGCGGCACGCTGTATGTGCCCTTCACGGTGGAAAGCCGCATGGCGGGTCAGCCGGACATCATGTCCTTCTACGTTTCCTCCTCCGGCAGCACCGACGACGCGGAGACTGCCGTCAACCAGTATCTGCTGCGGCGCTTCCAGCAGGATGAGGACGCTTTCAGCATCCTGAATATGTCCAGCGTTTCCTCGGCCATGGATACCATCACCGGCACCCTGTCCCTGCTGCTTGGCGGCATTGCGGCCATTTCCCTGCTGGTGGGCGGTATCGGCATTATGAATATCATGCTGGTCTCCGTCACCGAGCGTACCCGGGAGATCGGCATCCGCAAGGCCATCGGGGCCAGCCGGCGCAGCATCATGGCCCAGTTCCTGATCGAGGCCCTGCTCATCAGCCTGCTAGGGTGCTTCTTCGGGCTGGCGCTTTCCGGCGGCATACTGGCCATTGCCACCGCGCTGAACAGCACCATCGTTTTCAGCATGTCGCCGTCGGTGGTGATCCTGGCGGTGGTGTTTTCCTCCGGGGTGGGTCTCATTTTCGGCCTGTACCCGGCCAACAAGGCGGCCAAGAAACGCCCCATCGAGGCCCTGCGGTACGAAGGGTAAGAGTCAAACGGGACGCGGCGGAACGCTGCGCCCCGTTTTTTCTTTCAGCCTGGAAGGGAAACAGACGGGTTTCGGCGGGAAGGCAAGCTGGGCAAATTTGCCGCCCGGCACAAGTCCCATCCACTGACCGTAAAGCCCTCCTAAAAGCTTGCCGCGGCTTCTCAACGATTCCCTCAACCCCTTCCCATCTTTCAGGCAAAACGTCTTTCGGCGCTCTGCTCAGTATGTCAAAAAAGTGGAGGTGCAGGAGGCACTGCTGCCACTCAATCGTCGCAGGG
>ERZ780195.511-NODE-511-length-38541-cov-17.994206_pt1 | contig 38541 bp, 44 predicted proteins | sample MGYA00511017_ERZ780195 | MGnify/ENA primary metagenome ERZ780195 (study PRJEB29588, sample SAMEA2159974) | human gut metagenome | biome: human gut; feature: human-associated habitat; material: faeces | place: Denmark | collected 2008/2010 ...
TTGTTCACTCTAAGCTATAATCTTAGAGTGTCATTTATAGCCTGTAGTCTATAAATGATATATCATCCATATCTATCATATATAAGCCAGTACTAATTATTATAATCCAGGATATTTTTTTAAAATCCTCCTTCTAGCGGTTTCTTGTCCCTTCTTAACTGCAGTAATAAAGAATTCTTTTTGTATTTTGTAGTATTCTCTACTTTTAAAATAACCGTTAGGATTAATAATAGTATTATTTTCTTCAAAAGCCTTACAATCCTTAATATTAACAACAATTGAAGTAAATTGTTCCAAATCTTGATATAACCTATAGTCTGCTCTATCATCATCATAACTAACCCTATCATCACCAAGAGAAACTATATCAGCAGTACTAGAATATCTAAAAGTACCAAGATAAATATATATCCCATTAGTATCCCTTTCATCTATTCTATGAATATATTTATCATATATTTGTGATATTATCTCATCATCAGTATCAGTAATAAATTTTTGCTTAGTATTAGATAAACCAACTAAACTGAGATACTCCCTAACATAACGATTCTTTTCAAGTTCTTTAATTCTTTTAACCATTTCATTATTTTTTTCAATAGCAATACAATTTCTTTTTTTGTTATAACAAGCAATTACAAAATTACCACTTCCTGCATACTGGTCTAAAAGTGTTTCATAAGGTTTTGAAATATATTCAATTATCTCTTCAATTAGTCTTACAGGCTTTTCTGCTTCCATTATTTTATCTTTTGAATTTTTAGGTTGATAATCAAAAGCAGTAGGTAACATCCCATTCGTACCTTTCATATAATAAACATCAAGATTATTCTCTTGCAACATATCTCTAACTTCATAAGATGATTTGCCTTTTACATCTAAATTATTTTCGTTTGCTACTGCTAAATTTTTCTTTGCATCTAATTTCAAACTTCTAGGCTCTCCATTACTAAAAATCATCACATCCTCAACATTCTTACTTTTTCTTCCAGTATTAGATATAAACTTGCCTTTCTTCCATGCAACTTTTGCAAAATATTTGAATCCATTTTCTTGTGCCATTTTTTTTATTTCATATAGATACTCAAAATTGACTTCCGATTCCTCTGGTAGAAATTCAACAAGAAATGCACCATCTTTTAATACTCTTTGCTTTTCCTTAAAATCATTACTTTCATATCTAAATAATTCAAATGCAGCAAATTTTCTATTTCCTCCAGTTAGTGCTTTTTGCAAATCGTATGGATGATCTGTAATTATACCATCAATAGACTTGTCCTTTATATTTGATAGATTCCTTCCATCACCATTTATTAAAAGGCAAGTATTTTCTTTTCCTTCAATTTGACTTGTTACTTTATAAACTCCTCTTGATATTTTAGTAAATATGCCCTTTTCAACACCTTCATAGATTCTAGCACGGATAGATTCATTATTTACATTCATATTCTTAACATTCTTCACCAAGTTTGTAGCATCTTGTATAGAAAATTTTTCTTCATCTATAAAGTATTCAAATAGATTCATTTGTATTGTATTATCCATAGTTCTATCCCTCCATTTCTATTTCATCTACAGATTCATATATTGTAGAAGGATTATCCATAGACATTGCTGGAGGATTTTTAGAGACTACTTGGATAATGTAATCCATTTCTTCATCTTTTAATCCTAAATTTGAAAATACTTCCCATTTATAATTTGCTTCTCTATCTTTATAAGTTCTTTCTAATGTTACATATTCTTTTTTCCCATCTAATATTAGTTCTACATTATAAACTGTAGTATCATTATAATTTCCAACATACTCAGCCGAAATAACTTTTAATGAATTATACTTTCCTATTTCTTCTTGTAATTCTTTAATCTGTTGTTTCAATCTTTGATTTTCCTCTAGTAGCAATCCTTTTTTTAAATTATTTATAGATTTTATATTTTTTTCTTTACTAATTTTCTGTATCTTATCCATACTAATATGATCCTTTTCAGTAACAATAATATGGTCTTGAAGTTTTATATTAAATACTTTTAACATTTCGTTTGTTACACTTGTTAGGTGAAAGTCATCTTTGCTTGGTTCTAAATTATTTGAAGGATGATTATGTACCAAAATAACTTTATCACTAGCGGAATAGAGTGCAGTTCGTATAATCTCTTTTGTGTCTATTACTACATTACAAGAAGTTCCTATTCCTAATAAAGTAATATTTCTAACATTATTTCTATTGTCTAATCCAATAAATAAAAGATGTTCTCTGATTGCATTTCTAATCTCTTGAACATCTTTTAAATTTAAAACATCTGTAGATGAACTAACTTTTATATCTTCACTAATATTCTTTTTAGGTTTCTCAATAATATCAACATTCATTAAAAATCACTCCAATCATATATCTGTATAATCATTATCCATTTCTAATGAATTTTCATTTTTATCTGTTTCAAATACATCAATTACTAATTGATTAAATTTTTCTTTTAATTCTATACTTGTAAAAGTTTTACACATTTTGTTTATATACTCTAATACAAGTGGCTTAACATTTTCTAATCCATACTTTTTAACAATATTTTTTATATTATCTTTTTCTTCTCTGATTTCGCTAAATTCTGTGCCATCTACTGCATAACAAGTATATTTGTATATAATATTGCTATCATCTTTTATATCTGGATCAAGATATTTTATTGATAATATCTCGTAATTGTGTTTTAACCTGTCATCATATAACTCATAAAATCCATTTTCTTCACAATATTTATCCAAATAATAACCGTTTACAAGTTCTATTCCATCTATTTCATTGTTAAGTTTTCTTAAAAATTTTATAATCCCTTTTTCTGTATAGGGAATTTCAAAAAAATTCTCTCTGGTATATTTGCTATATTCTTTTGTTGAGTTTTTATATCTATCTTCTGGAATATCAACTCTAAAACAAAAATCAACAGAAACATATTGTGGATTAGGATATTTTAGATTGTATTCCTTTTGAGTTAATGATGTATGTCTAATGTCAGGACTGTATGCACATCCAACTTCTACAAATAAATGCTTGTTATCTGGCGTAACAACAATCCCTCTTAATCTGCAATTTATAGGAGTTGTATAATCACTCCCCATTTTTACCATTTTTATTTTCATTGCAATCACCTCCAAATTTCATAATTATAAAAAAAGAGAATGAGTACATAAAAATTATAATACCCATTCTTATTTTAAAATCTTCAAAGCATATCGTTATTGATAGCAAAAATGCTAAAAATATGCTTAATAAAAACATTCTTATTATCTTTTTCATAATGTAACTTACCTCTATTGTTTCAATCTACCAAATCCATAGAAATGCTCTCCATTCCACCAACCATTGTTATATTTTCTAATTCTAACTCCAGATGGATTTCCTCCAGTATCTATAACATATTCATCAGTATCTCCATCTATTGTAAGAGTTCCCATATAAATTCCTATATGAGATATACTTCCAGGCTCTCCAGTATCATAAGTGTCTTTCAAGAATATTAAATCTCCTGCCTTTCTATCATTTACATTTACTGGATAGCAATATCCATTGTATATTCCCTGTGCTCCAGTATTTGGTATTGTTATAATTCCAGTATGTGCAAGACAATGTATAACCCAAGAAGAACAATCATAATAATCCATACATTCATCATATTTTAGATTACTGTGATCCATTAAATATCTCGTACCAACATTTTTCAAAAACTCATCATATATAGCCCTTAATTGTTCATCTCCAATGTTTACATTTAAGTAAGCATAAGTTGATTTAAAATCAGAACTAAATAATTCAAAAAATGAATTAGAGTTATATAATAATTTTATTTGTTCTACTTCATCATCTGTAAATGCTTTTTGATTCCAATCCACATTTAATCCTTTTGCAGCTTTATATTGATTTATAACACTAAAATTATTATTACACCAAGATATATAGTCATCTAAAGAAGGATTTTTAACTACTTTCTTTGTATCAGTAACAGTTTCTTTTATCTTATTACCATTTCCATCTACTACATCTGTTTCTTTCTCATAAGTATAAGTAACATCACTTATTTTTTCATATAATTCTGCTTTTCTAAATTGCTCTAAAATTGTTAATTCTGCAAAATCATAAGTCAGATCTCCATTTAACATTTGAAGTATTGAAAGTGGTGCTCTCCAATTTATCATACCTTTACCTTCGATTGTACCTTCAACTACTTTACCAGAATTGTAATATTCTACAGTAGTTTCGTTATATTCATTTTGCATATTTATCATATATGTTTCATAATTTTTCTTCGTATCTTCACTCATTCCAATACCAAAAAAACTACAAAATGCAGCTATAACAACTATAATAATGATAACTGGTGCAATTTGTGGAAGCATTGATATAATCATATCTATTACTTTAGCCATCAATTTTACAAGTAATCTCATAAGTTTAATCATTACATTAGTTGTTTTAGATATTACTTTCTGTCCTAGTTTTTCACTAATCTTTTTACCTATTTTTGTTCCAATTTTCTTTGTAAATTTCTTTGTATGTTTAACTGTTTCTTTTGCAACTTTATTAGATGCTTTATTAGCTACTTTCTTTATAGGTTTAGTCATTATTCTAGTTGAAGAACTTTTGAAAGCAGTAGTACCATTTTCATTTAAGCCTGCACTTATATCTTTTCCAGTTCTAATTATCCTTTGAGCAGAATTGTTTACAATTTTTGCTCCTTTTATTCCTGTAGATATTCTTTTAGAAGTCTTTAATTTACCATCATTCTTCTCGAGTATTGCTCCATTATTATTGCCTTCTGTTAACTCTGTATTATTATCATTTTCTGATGCAGTTTGTATCTTGTTTGACTTTATTATATTAACTTTGCTATTGCCTTTATTAGTTTGTATTTCATTGTATTGTTTTACTTTTGTAGATATTTCTTTTTCATTTTTGTTAGCAATATCATTTGCTTCTATAGAATTATCTACTCCAGTTTCGATTCTGGAAGTATCAACATCACTTTCAGTTATTTTATTTAATTGTTCTGCATACCACTTATTTATATTTTCTGCACTATCTAATACAAGATTCGTACCTTTATGTGCATAATCTGTATATTTATTAAGTGAATTTGCTATATCTTTACTATTATCATTAGCCATAGTCTATCCTCTACTTACTTGCATATTTGAAGTTTGATTTAGTTCATAAATATAAGAATCTTTTGATACTTGATTTCTAAAGATAACTTTGTCATCTCCATAAACGATAATACCTTGCCCAGATGGTGAATCTGTTACATATCTTGATTCTTCATCACTTATGTCAAAAATCTTACAAATTGGTGGTAAATCTAAAGGTTTTTGTTTTAATATCATAGCAAATTCAGAGTTAGATAATATCTTGCATCCATCCTCATTTTTAATTACATCTGCAATATTTTGTGTAATAATAGTAGGTATTGCGTTCTCTTTTCTTCCAGTCTTATATATTTTTGCAATATATTCACTAGAAAACTTATTTGCAAGTAATATATGAAACTCATCAATAAATATCCAGGTATGTTTTCCTAATGTTTTATTTCTATGAAGTCTATTCATAATATGGTCTAATACAACTAAATATCCTGTTGTTTGTATGCTTGGTGGTAGTTCTGATATATCAAAAGTAATAAAACGATTTTTTATTTCTATATTTGTTTTCTTTGCAAATATATCCATATTTCCTTTGACATATCTCTCAATAATAAGTGCAAGATTTTTTGCTTCGCTTTCTGGCTGTCTTAATAATTCATTGTAGAATTTTTTGAAATCTGGCTCATATTCTTTATTATAATTATGAAGTTTATAATCCTCATAAATATTATTCGTACAACGGTCTGTAAGAGTTTTTTGTTCTCCAGATAATCCATTTACTATTGATTCTATAAAAGCAAGTATAAATTCAGATTTTTCTTTTATTGCTTCTTTATCGTTCTTCGCATATTGTAACGAACTGTCAAATGGATTTATATGTGTATCAGTATTTGTGCTTATATTTAATGCCTGTCCTCCAAATGCTTTAATTAAAGGATAATACTCACCGTTGTGGATCAATTACGCAAATTTCATCCTCTGGATAACGCAATAATACTTGCTCTATAAGTAATTTTATGGAGAATGATTTTCCTGCTCCAGATGTTGCTAAAACACAACCATTTCCATTTAGTAGTTTCTTTCTGTCGCAAAATACTGGATTCTTTGAAACAAGATTTATTCCATAAAAAATAGAATCCTCGTGCATCAAGTCCTTTGTATTGAAAGGAACATTGGTAGCAGTAGATTCCGAAGTTAATGACCTTTGTATTTGTAGTGTGTTCCAACCAAATGGAAGGCAATTTTGCACTCCTTCAAGTTGTTGCCAATCTAAATTATATAGAGAAATTAGATATTCATTTCCAATACTCTTTACTAATTTTGTTGCTTTATTTAGTTCATCAAGTGAACTAGCTTGAATACATATTAAAACATTGTTAGTAAATAACTTTTGTTTTTTCTTTTGAAGTGCATCTCTTAATTCTTGTGCATCACTTATAGCATCTTCTAATTTTTCATCAAGTACAGCTTCATAACTGTAGTTATTTTTATTGGCTTTTTTAATTTTTTCCAATCTTTCTGTTTTCATTCCAGATATTTTCTTATTCACCATTTTGATTACTTTAGCTGGATCTGTAGGTGTAATATTCAAAGTTGTAATAATATTATAGTTAGTTATTGTTGTTATTCTATTATAAAATCTTGGTGTTATAGATTTAGGCAGTTTACTAACATATAGAACACGAATAAATTTATCTTCGCCAACCTTTATATAATTCTTCTCTCTAAAAGATACATCTTGCTTTGGTGCTAAAACATCATAAATACTCAATTTATTGTCTATTGCATATTTAATAAAATTATCAATTCCATTTTCCTCTGCAAGTTCATTATGAAATATATTATATAAAGAGCCTAACCTTTCTACTATATTTACTCTTTTTATTTTCGATTTCAATTCCTTAAACTTTTCTTCTGTCCTCAACTGATATTGAAGAAATATATCTTGTGCTTCTTTCATACTTTCAGCTTTCGTAGTAATGACTACTTGTCTTTTCTCACATAATATTTCTTCTTTATCACCGATTGCAAGTTCTATAAGAGTATTAAACTCATTTGCAACTTTAGATTCATTTTCATTTAGGTTGTTTTCATTATATATAAATTTTTGCTTATAATCATTAGTCTTTACTGGTGTACCAAAACAAACTACTTGAATATGATCGTTATAGTTAAAGGAATGTAAAAATTCAACCCATTTAAGAAAAATATTCTCTTGTTCCTCATAGTTTGCTTTTGCAAAAGAAATGTCTTGGTATTCAAAGCAAACAGAATAATGTGTATCATCTAATTGTATAATTGAATTTTTTTCATTAAAGTCTTTAAAAAATGTATGAATAATTTGTGATGTAGTTTTAGGCTTTGCAACTTTATGTGCTTTTATTTTCTTTGAAAATTCATTAAATATAGTAAATAAAAAAAATTCTTTCTTTTCTTTATTTTTCTTATTTTCTTTTACCTTTTTCAATGTTGTTCCTCCTTATAACTGTCAAGAAGATTGGGAATAAAATACCAATCTCCTTCAACTAATTTTTTAAACATTCCTGTATAGGTTAATTCGCCACAATATGGCTGCTTTTTTATCTTTCTTTTGAATATTGTATAAAACACAACTCTTGTTTCTAAAATAGGATGCTTGTTGTTATAAACTCGCATCCATTTAGCATTATGATTGTTTAGATAATATTCCAATAATGACTTTTCCCATTGACTTAAATTCATCTTATATTACCTCTCTAACAGTTTTAAAAGAGCCTCTTGTTGCTCTTTTGATAGTTTTGATAACTTCTCTGATAGTTCATCTTTTCTTGAATTATTAGATTCATTAATTTCATTTACTTTAATTTCTTTTTCTTCTTTTATAGTTTCTATTTTAGAATATTCTGGATTTATTCCATATTTTTTTCTAGCCTTTTCCAATATCTTGGCTTGTTTTTGTTTTTTCTTCATTTCTCTAATTTCAGCTTTTGTAGTTTTAGAATTATCTGTTTTTGTTGATTTTGTTTTGTGCTTATTTTTCTTTTGATGTTGAAGTTCATACTCACTATCTGTTATATAATGTATTGGCTTTGCAAAAAGAAGATAATGCCTAAACCAAAAAGGCATTATCTTCTCTGCTGGTAGTTCGTGTATTTTGACAAATCCTATAAATCCTAGAACTCCTGCTATTGCAATTACTATATAACTTGTTGCTTCTTCACCAATCTTTTCTTTTAAGATCAGATAAGTGGGAACAACTGCAATTATTATTAGAATTGCAAATATCCATTGTCTAAAATTAAAGAAATATATTTTTTCTTTATAATCCTTTATCTCATCAAATACTGTAATTTCTATATTATCCATTATCAATGACCTCCTGTAAGTTTTTCTGCAAATTGACTTGCGTACTGTATTACTGCCAAATACATTCCGTTAAGGAATAACATTGCAACTATTGTTGATATTGCATTTGTTGAGCCTACTGTACTACTCAATCCTGCAAGTCCAATAGAATAGATATTTGTTGCTAAATATATTATTACTGCTTCTAATCCAACACTTGCTGAAAAAAGGAAGTATTGAATTGCTTTTCCTCTACCTTCATCATCAGCAGCAAGAGCGATTGGTATTGGAGCAAAAGCAAAACATAGTATTAGTTTTACAACTCTCAAAAATATCTGTGTTAGAATCTGTACGATTGTTGTCATAAACGGAATGAATAGTATTAAATACAATCCGATATGTCATAATACTATCTACAAATCCATCTGGTACTGCATCAATTAAAGTGTCTGCAATATTAATTGAAGAATTACTATTACCTATGGCATGTGTAATACTAACAAAAATGTCATTTGTTATATTCATAATACTAGATAAGAAATCGTATCCGTGTTGAATAAAGTATTTAAGTAATAAGAATGAAACAAAAGCCATTACTACTCTTTCCCAACTTATTCTCTCTACTTCCATTGATTTCTTTATCAAGTTAATCATAAAGAAAAGGATTAAAAGACTTAACGCTATTGGAACTATTACATCATTTACTGTTTTTCCAATAGACCAAATATTGATACCTTTTACACTAGAGAAATTCGTTAATTTTTCTATCGTACCTATTAAATTACCACTATCTATATCAATACCGAAAACTGTAAATTTGAAACTATAAAGAAGTCTTATAATTCCATCCAATTATTTGTCCTCCTTCTCTTATAATCCAAATAAATTCTTTGATTGTGCGATTGCAACAAGCATAAATCCTGCCATAAGTGTCATTAAACCTCTTGATTTACCTTCAGCATCTTCTCTTTGCCAACCAAGTGCAAACATAACACCACCAACAAGAGCAATAACTCCACCAATTTTAGTTAGCCAATCACAAGCAAAATTTATAAATGAATCAATAGATTCTGTGTTTGAAGCTGCAAATACTCTTGTTTCTGCAAGAATCAATGTGCCCATTGCAGTTGTTCCTATAACTGCTACTTTCTCTCTTAATTTTCTAAATAAATTTTTAATCTTTTTCATATTTACCTCCAATTAAAAAGAGATAAACCCCTCTTCAATTAGCTAATAATCTAATTTCAAGATTTATCTCTTTTCTTATTTAATTATTTTTTTATTACTAAATCCTCAAATTGGATTACTCCAGTTCGTTTAAGGTCTTTTAAGTCATCCTTATCAACCTCTCTTATTTCTGGCTTTTCAATAGGAATTGCAAATGATAAGCCAGAATCGCATAACATTCTATAGTCTGCGTTTTCACCATATTGTAATTCTTTCTTGTGATTATAGAGTTTTTGAGAATTATTATCTCGTGGCTCATATAATTCAGAATAGTTAGGATGTTCTTTTAAGTTATATAGTTTAGAGTAAAAAGCTCCTATTCCTGCTATAAAAAGTACACAATTACCACTTGGCATCTTTGATAACTCATCTAAAGTTGCTAGTTCTCTACCAACTACATCCCAGTTAGTTGAAGATGATCCCTGTCTAGCATAAGTCCTTCCAGATGACTTTTTATACCAAGTTTTCTTGCCAAGTAGAGCCACTAAATATTCCAAAGTTTCTTTACTCATTCCTCCCATAAAAAGAGTACTGTCACAGCAATCTAAAACAGATTCCCAACTATCTTTATATTTTTGTTTTAATTGACTTAATGATTGCAATCCTACAGTAATTCCAACATTTAATCCTCTCAAATAAGCAAGTTCTTCAACAAATCTTGGAATTTCTCCTAATTGTGCCCACTCGTCCATATAGATTTCTACTGGAGTTGCTAAACTTCCACCACATAATTTTGCATTTTCATCAATAATCTCAAATATTTGTGTGTAAAAAATACTCGCTAAATAGTTAAAAGTATTATTGCTTGGTTTTGTTATTACAAAATAGGCAACTTTACCATTTCCAATAGTTTTATTCGATTCACTATTTATCTGTTTCAATAATGGAGAATTGTCATCCAAAGGCATCCCTATTCTGTTAAGTTCCATAGTATCTGTATCAGTCATATTTGCAATTTCTTTAATATTGAATGAAGCTAATCTTGCAGTTGCAACCATAATAATTGTACTCATCATTTTGGGTGCAGATGCTGCAACTTTAAAATGCTTATATTGTTTTACACCTATTGCCTCTGGCTCATCTTTTGCCCAAGCATCAAACAACCTATCTAAATTTGATACACCTGTAGAATCTGGATTCGATAAACGAATTAGATTTAAAACTGTTGTAAAATTCTGATGTGCCTTATCATAATGTCTTAATGTATAGTAAAATAAGGCTTGAAGATATATCATTTCTGCTTTTTCCCAGAATGGATCTCCAGAAGTATTTTGTATATTTTCGCTTTTAGTATTTGCCATTATTGTATTTATTAAGCTCATTACATCATCTTCTTGTATTGGATGTTCCTCATCATAATAACCAATATTATTATGACTTTCTTTAATATACATTAGTGGATTGTAGCAATCCGAACAAGACTTATCATCAAGGTTAAGAACTTTTATTGTATAGCCTTTTTTCTTTAATGAATAACCACAATCTCGCAAAAGTTCTCCGTTTAGGATCAGTTACGATTATTGTTCCATTTGCATTTAGAATATTAGGCTTAAAATAATATCTCGACTTACCACTTCCAGGCCTACCTATCAATATAACATGCCTATTCATTTTGCTAATTTTCATATTTTTAGAAATCAATTCTGTCTGTGTTAAAATCATATTATTTTCAAAGTTCTTATCTCTTTTATCTTTTATATCATTTGGAGTTTTCCATTCAGCAGAGCCATAGGTGTTTTCTTGTATATTCTTTTTGTTTTGCATTTTATAAGTTTCGTAAATCATTAAAACAAAAAAAGACACCCCACTAGATACAAGAAAGTTATTTCTTGAAAAATCTATTGGAGTGTTAATTTTATATAATTCATTCAGAGCAATGGTAAAATAATCAAAAGACCAATTCCCACCATTACTAGCCACCAGAGTTGTTACTCTTAACATATAGTAAAATATAATTGCAAAAACTATTACAAATAATACTTTTGAACTCTTTTTATTTCTTTTCACCAGCATATTTGCATCACCTCCCATTTTTTAATAATCTAAATTTATAGAATCTTTTTCTATAAGTTTATCTGGAGTAATTATATGAATATTCTCTCGATTTTTTATTTCATCAAGAGTATAATCATCCCAAGTCCATCCTATAGAGCCAAAATCATATACTTTTTTTGCTCCTTCTTTTGTATTTATGATTTTTTTCTCTGCTATATCTGTTGCAGTAACTATATCATTTTCTAATGTTTTACAAATATAACAATCTGTATATTTATCATATACAATTTGAAAATCTCTTGTAGCAAAATTATTTACAAATAATTCTGCGATACATTTTTCAAAATAAGGTCTAGCCCAACCATTCCAACGCTCATCTTTTATATGATAGCCTTCATAGTATTCACTATTTCCAATGTTAAAATATGCTTTTTCTTGTATCTTATCCATTTTACTCACCTACTTCTTTTTCATCTGCTATATTTATTTCTATATTCTTATCTTCTGTTAGAGTAGGAGAATTAGCAACTTCTTTTTCAAGTTCTTCAAAGATATTATGCTTTTCTAAATCCTCATTTACTACATTCCTTTTTTTTTCCTTTTCTGCAAGTTCTTTTATATCATTTTTAAAAACAGTCCAAACACACTCATTCTCTGTTCTTTTCATAATATAATTTTTACCACTTAATGTTTCATAAGTTTGTCTTTCTTGCTCTCCAAGTTTTGTCTTGAAAGATATTATTTCATCTTGTGAATTGATATTCCATTGCATATTTTTATTATCAGATCCATACACACGAATCTGACCTACATTATTAAATCCAAGTTCCGAATATCTTTCTAAATGTTTATTTTCAAAGTATATACTAGCAATTTTTTTATCTTCATCATTTGTAACAACTTTCATTCCATAAGGAATATCTGCGACTTCTAAATCATCTTTTATACTCATAAAAGCAGAGAAAGGCATAGAGTGAATACAATAGTCTTTCTTAAATTCTTCAACTTCGACTTCACCCATTTCGTGTAAATTTAGACTTTCTGATAAATCTTTCAATTCCTGTGCATTTAAAGTCTGTCCTTTTTCTTTTGTTTCTTCTATTGCAGCTTGTATATTGTCATCAAATAAGTCTTTTGAGATTTTAGTTCTATATTCTATTAAGTCTGCAATTCTATCTCCCATATATCCCTGTTTAGATTTATTGAAATAGATATTATATCTTTTATTCTGATGTGATTTCACTTGCTCTGCTTGTTTCTTTTCATATCTAGCCATAAGTCTATTTATATACAACAATTTTGCAATTCTAGGAAAATGTGTTTTAAAATCGCTTAAACTTTTTATTCTTCTTGCGTATTTTGTTATTCTTTTTTGTTGAAATAGTGATTTTTTCTTACCAAACTCTGTATTTTCAGTTGATAGTTTTCTTTCACTTGCAACAACTCTAATTCCATCTTTTTGACACTTTTCCATTACTCTTATTGTTTCATCATAGGAAAGATTAGTTATTTTTTCTAATTCTTTTGTTGGCCCATCTTTTTGTACTGCTTTTATGCCTTCAACAAAATAATGATAACTAAATACTGAAAATGGCTTTAAAATATATTTAAAGAAATCTTTTATACCAACTCTTGTAGCTCTTTCTGCACCTTCATAAACTTGCGTTGCATCACTTTTATTAGTAGCTTGCACTTGGAATCACCTCTTTCTCCATTGAAATTTCATATAAATTAAAATATTTGTGATAAAAATTATCTAATGTTAATCTATTCATAAATTTTTTAGTTCTAGTATTTTCATCTACTGCATATTCGCTCATATTTGCCGATTTTGATTGTGAGTTTAATATCTGTAGTTTTCCATCATCAATTCTATATAATTGTTTTGGAATAAATACTTGTGTTCCACTATCAATAGGCAAATAAATACCTTTAAACGATTCTTTTTCTTTTCCAGATAATTTAATAAATACAGACATATCATTATTATTTTTTACAGTTTCAACTTCTGTCTTTTGTATGTCATCTTGTTCTTTTTGTTTTGTTTTCTCTGGCTTTTTTTCTAATTCTTCTTTCGTTTCTTTCATAATATTTTCTGGTGTTAATCCTAAAATATTTTTATTATTATTGAAAACAAGTAAAGTCTTGTATTTGTCATTATTCACAAATTGTCTAGTCATTGCAGATTTCATATTATCTGGATATGCTAAACCATATCTTACTGCTTCCATAACATTTTCATTTTTAAATCTACTAACTGCCTGTTCTTTTAGTGATTCAACATAAGTTTTAGGAAATAATTGCTCAAATTGCGAAGTATTATTAGCAATAAATAAATCCTCAAACTCATCTGGATTGTTTTCAATATAATCTTTTATATTAGTTTCAAAACTTTCTGCATATTGCTTTAAAACAATATCTTTTTGCTCTACAGATAATTTTATATTTACAACATTTCCTTCTTGATCAAAACTTTTTACATTGTTTAGTAAATTTTCTAGAATAAAAATTTTATCATTTTTAAATTTTATATAATCATCAGATGTATAGATGTACTCATTTACATATCTTGAAATATCTATTGTATTTTCTCCATCTTTTAAATAATTTTCATTATTCAATGTTTCTTCAATTAGTTCTTGTGTAATAGCATTCGTTTCAAGATATTTTTGTAATATTCTATCTTGATGATTAGTCGCATACTTTTTCAAATGATCCATTATATAGTAATAGAAAAATAAGCCTTTATATCTTTCAACTCTGGATTCTTGTTTTACTTCTTTTGGCATAATAATATCTTCAACCTCCTCTACTCTAAAATTGGTTTTATTTGTTACATATTCTTTAAAGCGAAGAATATCTTTTGTATCTTTAATTAAACCATCTCTTTGCATCTTTTTATAAGTATTATAGATATTATCAATATTTAATTCTTTATTTTGTAAATATTGATTTTTAAGTAAAAAAATAAAGGCAGATATTTTTGTTTTATAAACATCTTCCTTTTTTACATTTGCAATTTGTAAATCTCCGAAGTCTTTGTATTTACCTTCTAATTTTGATATATCTAATACATTTACTTCTAGTCCTTCATTTAATAATTCTGGTATAACTCGAATCATTGCATTTTTACCAGCATCATCATTATCAAGGGAAAGAGTAATTTCGCACTTTAATTTCTTTAGTAATTCAATTTGTTCTTTTGTTAATGCAGTTCCCATTATTCCTACAGTATTTGCAAATCCCATTGCATTGCTACTTATAACATCCATATATCCTTCAACTACTATCATTTCATAATTTCTAGCAAAAGATTTTGCTTTATGATAATTAAATAGTAATTCACTTTTATTGAATAACGGAGTTGCCATAGTGTTAATATATTTAGGCTTTGCATCTCCTAATACTCTCGCTCCAAATCCAACAGGATTTCCATATTGGTCAAATATAGGAATCATTATTCTATGGCTAAATATATCAATATAATCATTTTTAGATTCCTTTGTAATGCCTACTTCTATTAAATCTTTCATATTGTACTTTGATAATAAATTATTAGTTATATTATCATAAGTAGGATTGAATCCAATATGAAAATTATTGATTATTTGTTCAGATAAGTTTCTACTTTTAAGATAGTCGAGAGTTCTCTCTCCATCTATATTTTTAGTTTTTAAATTATTCTCGCAAATAGTAATTGCATCTTTTAGAATGTTAGATAATGTCTTTTGTTTCTTTTGTTCTTCGGTTAGAGGCATTTTATTGTTTTGTGAAAGGACAATATTCAAATGTTGTATATCTATTGCTTTTTGCATAGCTTCTACTGTGCTTATTGCATTATGATTTATTTCTGTTTCATATTTTTGGATAAATGATACAGCATTTCCTCCAGAGCCACAAGCAAAACATTTTGCAATACCTTTGCTTGTGTTTACCATCATAGATGGATGTGTATCATTATGAAAAGGGCAAGTACATTTATTTCTAGTAACCTTTAGTCCATAGTATTCAAGAATATTTACTATATTAGAACTTGATAATATCTCATCATAAGCACTCATATATCTATTTCTTCCTTATTTTCTTCTTTATTATATTGTTTTATTTCCTGTGTGTCTTTTATCAAACTTAATATATATTCATCATCAAATTCTCTTATTAAATTTGGATATTCTAAATAATTTTCTTTTTCTTTGTTGCCATCATAGTATTGTTCTTCATAATCATCATAACTTTCTCCAATTCTTGAATATCTATAAGAATACTCATTTTCGCCTAAATAATTTAATCCTTCCATTATGGCATCAACTTCTTTATAACTACCCTCATACCATTTAAGACTATTCCAACCAAAATAAATTTGATTTTTTCCTTCTTGCTTTATATCACATTCCTCTAGAAGATTGTAATCTTTGTTATCCTCTCCTAAATATTTTTTCACAAATTCTTTTAATTCTTCATAACCATCTTTACTTGTTATAATTCTAATATCTGATCTATACCCCATTTTCATTACCTCCATTATCAATTTGTTTTAATAATCTTATAGTTTCTTTATCATTAAATTCACAAGTCATTGAAGGCATTGGAATATCCTTATATTCATCTTCTAATAAAGTATTATCGTATAACTTAATATAATTTCTGTCTATAATACATACCCTTTGCGTTATATTTTTGTTTATAATAACAGTTAATAAATTTTTTATAAGTCTAAAATATTTAGGATTATCCCACTTAAAAAAATATATATCATTGATGTATTTGCAAGTAGTATCATTTACTATATTTTTTATTAATTTCTTATTATTATGAGATCGTAAAAAACTCATAATTTCTTCATATCCTTTTTTAGTTGTTATAATTCTGACTTGTTGTTGCATAATCATATCTCCATTTCCAATAAATTTTTAATTTCTTTTTCTATTTGTGAATCATCTCTATTACTTATAAACAATAAAAAGCAATCCTTTTTCTTTGGATTGTATATTGTAAGAAGTATTTTTGTATGTTTTCTTAATAACTCAACAAATTCTGCTAATTCCTTTGTTGTATAATTATCTTTAAGTTTAAAATCTACATATTTTATTATATTGAATGATTTTGTATATCTTCCTGCAACTGTAAATGCCTCTCTTGTTATCATTGTGTTTTTATCTATTTGCTCAAAATATAAATCATCATATAATAAATAGTAAGTTCCCTCTTTTGCTTTGTCAGACACTAATGTCCTAAAATCTTCAAAATTGTAAATTATATTGCTTTCTATCATAGTTTCCCTCTTTTCTCACAAATGAAAAAAGAGTGGGAGTTTCACCCACTCAAATTATTTTTCATTGTGTTTTTTTCTTAATAATGTAATTCCACTTACTATTCCAATTAATGAAACTATTGCTAAACCACCTAATAAAATATAGTTTGTTTCATTTCCAGTTTGAATTTTTGGTAATAATGAATTGTAATAAATAAAACTATATACGCCATCTGTTTCTTCTAAAGAAACTCCATCAGCAAATACTCCTTTATAATTAATTTCGATTTTCACAACTTGATCTGAAAGTATATAACCTATAGGTGCTCCGTAATTCTTTTATATAATATGTACCATATCTCAAATTGTCAAATAATGCAGTTCCTTCAAATTCATTTGCTCCTGCTTCTTTAATAAGTTTAGTACATTCTTCATCTTCATAAATTCCAAATTTAAACTTATTTGATTTAATATGTTCTCCTGTATCTTTATCAATCTTTTCAACCTGTACTGATTTTAATATTGGCATATCTTTCATTTCAATTCTCTGTGTTTCTTTATCCAAACTTACGACAAATTCTTGTTTTTCTGCTATTCCATAGCCATACGGACAAGTTTTTTCTTCCAAAAAGTATTTTTTGCCTTCTTCTAAACCTTTAACATGATGTGGTTCTTTACTTGAAATCCATCTATCTATTTCATTACCATTTTCATCTGTTACAACTAATTCTGCACCTTCAATTTCTTCTCCACTCACCACATCTGTTTTGATAACATCAACCAGTTTATCTATCATTGTTACTTTCTGAACCTCATTTGTATTTTTAACTTCAAATTTTATATTTGTCGCTTTAACATAAGAATCAACTTGTATTTCTTCTTTTAATACATATGTTTTTCCTACCTTTAATCCTTCAATCTTATGTGTTTTCTCTCCTGAAATCCATTTATCAATAACATTTCCCTCACTGTCTGTTACTGTCAAAGTTGCACCTTTTAATTCTTTATCTCCAGTTATATCAGTTTTAGAGAATTCCACACTTGTTGTATCATTTACTAATTTTTCTTCTTTTGTATAAACTTTTGTTGTTGTATCTTCTTGTTTAAATACAATCTCATGCTTTGTTGTATCTAATACTAATCCATCTAAAGTAGATATTTCTTCTAATTCATATGAACCCATAGGAAGCTTTTCAATCAATAACATCCCTTCTTTTGTTAAATTATATTGACCAACTTCTTTTCCTTTTTCATAAATTATACTTCCATCAGCATAATTTATAATATCTTCTTTGGCAGATAGTTTAAATTTAATACCACTTAAATCTGATATATCAACAAGTGATGTATCAACATCTTCTCTTATTGCTACTGACTTATCAATTTTCAATGTTCCAATAGGTTGTTCATTTGCAACTGTTACTGTAATATAAGCATCATAGTCTTTATCAAATTCAAGTGTTTTATTGCTTTTATTTACTTCAAATACAATTTCTTGTTCTAATTTTAAGAAACCGTTTGGAATCACTACTTCTGAAATGCGATATGTTCCTGCTTTTACTTTTGTTTCTGTGTATGCAACACCATATTCATCAGTTTTCCAAGAGTCCAATGTTTCTTTTCCTAATTTACAAGTTACTCTTTCCCATTCATTAGTCTTTTCATTTAATCTATCTAACTTAAATGTTGCATTACTCAATGTTACTTTTTTCTCTGTATTTTTATCTATTTTTACTAGCTTTAGATAACTTTCAAAAGGTGTATCATTTTCAACGAATTCTTTTATCACACCATCACTATTTCTATCAATTTTGATATAGAATGGTTGCACTGTGTTTATTTTATCAGACGGTGTATTTGTTTCATAGCAAGTATATTCTCCATAAGCTAACAATCCTGATACTCCATGTCCGTTTGCTTGTGTTTTAAATATAGAATATTCATCTTCTGCATATTGATCTAAATGTTTTAATGCTTCTTCAAAACTTCCATAATAGTCTACATATTTTGTTAGTATTGCTGTAAATTCTGCATTTTCTATTAGATCGGCAGTTGTATTAGTATTTGAAGATATTTTTATAACTTCAAATTTTGCTTTTTTTACTGTATTTTCAACTTTTTCATTTAATTTTATAATCGGTGTATTCATGTCTTTGTAACTAAATGTATAAATATGTTCAATTTCATCTGATGTATATCCTTCAACTACATGTGTTTCCTTTGAATAATACATTCCCATTGGTAAACCTTTTAATATATTGCCATCAACACTTAAATTTGCTTTTGTAGTTTTGTTTGTTATAATTATTGTAGCATTTCCATACTCATCAAATGTAAATTTTGCAATTTCCTCATCTTTTGAAAAATATTTTACTGTTTTATTTACATTATATGTATCTTCCTTAGCATATAAAGTATATTCTGTTCCATTCAAGTTTGCATCACCATGATGAGATACACCATCTATTCTATTTGAATTACCAGTATCTTTATCTGTTTTTACTATTGTTATTTCTCCTGTAGGTTCATCATTTATTATAGCTTGCATTGCTGTTTGATTTGGCTTTATTTCTACCTTATATACATTTTTATTAAGTAAATATCCTCCACCTGTTGATTTCTCTTTTATTGTATATGTTCCTTTCTTAATTTTTTCTAAGACTATTTTTCCATTTTTCACTTCAACATCGCCATTATATCCTGGTCCATTAACTGTAAATATTGAACCATCTACAAGATCACCATTAGTATTTAATTTACTAAGTTCTAAATTTCCAAGTAAATTTATTCTTAATGAAAATGCAAGTGATACTGGATCATTATAATTTAGTGCATATAACTGATTTTGAACATCATCTTCAAATTCGAAATATATTGTACTATCACAATCTTCTGTACCTTCTTTTATTAATCCCCATGATTTCATTGTATTATCTGATATATTTAATTTTTCAACAGTACAATTATCTGATACTGTAATAGTTAATGTGTTTTCACCTTTATTATGTTGAAACCTAATACCATCCTTCCAATTATCAATGCTTCCATAATCTGCCAACACTTTATTAGTATCAGTCAACATTTTAGTTTCTCCAGCTTCCAACACTATATTTTCAGTATCGAAACTAGGTCTTGTAGACATTGTATTTATCTTCATATTTATTTCATTTTTAAAGTCCTCGTATTGACTCTGATATGTAGAATTATTGAATTTTGCATAAGATTGTCCTAATACTTCCCATATAAATTGTTGAGTAAAGGCATAATCTTTCTTTTTTTCAGAAGATGTACCACCATTCACTAGATAATCTCCATATTTAGAATACCAACCAAAGTATGCGACTTTACATGCTTTTTTTACATTTTGGCTAGTTGGAGTATAATAATTACCTGTTTCTTTTACACCCGTTCTTATATCTTTTCCATATTCTGAACAAAATACAGTTCTTGAAACTCCAGTAGAAGAATTTGTCAACCTTCTTAATAAAATTCCCCAATCTGACTTACTTTCAGTTGTTGAACAATATGTAGCCCATTGGGATGCAATAAATGTATCTGAACCTGAAACAGCAAACACAGGACTAATACTAGTCATCATTGTTATAATTAATAATATTATAGCAATTACTTTTTTACTTAATTTATTTGTCTTTATATTTTTCACTTTAAAAATCTCCTTTTCTTAAAAATTATCAAAAATAAAAAAGGGCATTTCCCTTTTAATAAAATATCACTCTCATTCCTAAATAAACACCTTCACTATCTTTTATAGGAATACACTCTCCACTAGCATCACAAGATTTTAAATAGTCTTGTGCTGCTTTTGTTACATTATCCATTGTATATCCATCTAAAAATAAAAAATCTTTATTTTCAGGCTTTACCTTTTTAGTTTTCTCTTTACCTTTATTTGAAGTTTGTGCACTCTCCACTATTTTTTCTTCTTTTGAATCTTGATTTAATTCTTTGTTTTCTTGTTCTGTTTCCTTTTGTACCTCTGTATCTTCTATCGTTGTGATATTTTGTGGTTCAAAAGGAGTTTCTATATTTGTAATATTTTCATTGATAATATTAGATTCTGTTTCTTCTTGAATAGAGTTGTCTACTCTTTTTGAAGTTTGCTTATATTTAACACAAAAAACTACCAAAAAAATACTTATTATAAGGAAGAATGTTATAACTATAAAAAATAATCTCTTTTTTCTAACATCTTTTAGATAAAGTTCCAACATTTTTTTCTCTTGTTCATTCATTTTTCTTTACCTCGCTAGTGTTGGCTAGATCATTAAACTTTCTTTCTAGTTTTTCATAATCCCTTTTTATAGTAGTATAATTCTTTATTTCAATCTCTATATCATCAATTTGCTTTTGTAACTTAGACTGTTCCTGCATAAATTTAGATTTCTCTGCATTTAATCTTTCAATTTTTCTTAACACTCTTTTTATCATAGTTTCCTCCCATAAAAAAAGAGCCAAGAACTTAATCTTGACCTTTATAAAATTTAATTATCTGTAATAAAAATTTATAGTCCACTTACCACAGTACATACAACTCCATATCTCATATCCAGCAGGGCAATTCTTATAATATGTTGCATCATCTATCATCTCATTTTCCCATTGATTTCCCCAATAACTTATTTGATCATTATAATATGCAACAGCCTCATTTTTAGAATTGAACCATTTTTTAGAATTTCCTATATCCATTCCATGATTGTTATTATTAGTACATCTTTCAACTTTTGGCTCAGCTTTAGTTTCTTCCTGTTTGCTACTACTTTTATCACTTGATGATTGTGCAGTAGAATTAGCTTTTGGATTTGTCGCTTGACTTGGACTTTTGGTTACTGCTTCTTTCTTTGGTGTACTTGAATTATTATTTGCTGAACTACTCTGTGTTTTATTTGATGATTGTGTATTTTTTGTAGTTATTTGACTTTCTTGCTTTTCTTCAATTTTTTCTAAATTTTCATTACTTGTTTCTGTAATAGTATTATCTAAATTTTCACTTTCATTAACCACTGCATTTGTTTCATCAGAAATATCATTTACTATATTTTCTTGCATAGTATCTATATCACTTGAATTTTCTGTTATAGCTTTATTATCATTTTTATATAATAGAAAATATGTACCTATTATAAATGCTAAAATAATTACTATTAAAATTATTATTATAGGAATTCTTTTTTTCATCATAATAAATCCCTCCTATTATAATAATAACTTAATTTTTAAAATTTGTCAGCTATTTTCCACAATTTCTTTTTATATCGGTACTAAACTAGCAATAATATAATATCTTTGATCTGTTGGGCTTGTTTTTACATTTATATAAGAACAAGTAGATAATTTAACTATTTTATTAATATTTTCATTATTTTCAATTTTGTATTTACTAGCATTTTTATAGTATATCAATCTTTCATCAAAATCAAGCAATTTAATATTTTGTTTTTCTATATCTATTCCAATTGAATATATGCTAAATATTTTCGCTTCATAATTTCCATTAGGTGTATATATTTTGAACTTAGAATGAGAATAAAGAAAGTCTTTATTCATGTAATTTTCTAGTTTTGAAAACATACTTCCATTCCTCATATTATGCCCATATACTATTGTTTCATCATCTTCAAATGGAAATAAATTTGTAGTGAATATAGAACCATTACTATTATATTTCTTGTCAAATGAATGTTTAAGGTAGTATAAACTATCATCTTTTAGAATTGGATAATTTATGTTTGTACCTTCTATTTCTATCCAAGCAATTATATTTTCATTTATAGTTTTTAGATAATTCCAATCAATTCTTTTTTCTTGTGTTTCTTCATCTATTTTTATTGTTTTCTCTATTAAATTCTCTGTATTTTCATTATTTTCATTTAATTCTTGTAAATTTTTCAACAAAATATAAATAGATATTAAAAATATAACTAAAAATATTAAAATTAGCATTATAATAAAGATCTTTTTACACTTCATATTCTTTTTCTTCCTCTTGTTGCTTTGATTTTTCTTCTAGTAATTCAATTTCATCATAAAATTCGTCCTCTTCTAACCAAATTTCTACCGAATCTTCTGCTGAACGACCGTCCAAATATCTTTCGTAAGAATCTTCTGTTTCTTCCACACAATAATCTTCTAAATCATCTACTTCTTTCTTTATCTCTTTGATTTGCTTTTTTATATAATTTAGTGCCACATCTTTACTTGAAAATACTTTCACATCAGTTGTCTTATCCCCTTCTTCAAGATAAATACTCGAATATATTACTTTGTAAATTTTCAAACTAATTCCTCCCTTATCAATAACTTACAATATTTTAAAATTCTATGAATACAGCATAAGCACCACCTCCTTTACTATATATTAAATTTCTATTTCACTATTATCTGGCATAAAAAAAGAAGGGCTTGTTACATCCTTCGTAAGTTCATTTTCTATACTCTTATAATAATAGTTAATAAAATTTTCAATTTGATTATCTGTTCCTTTATATTGATTTTCTCTATTTTTGCAATCATTATATACTTGAATCAACTTATCTCTACTAACTTTGTTTGATAAATAGAACAGCTTATTTTTGACCATTAATGCAATAATATATGTTATATTTTTTATTCTATCTAAATTTTCAGCTGATATATATTGCATACTTTCTTTTGAATAAAGCATGTCATACCTTTTTAAAGCAACAATTATTTCATTATATTCAACATTTATAAATTCCTCTGGAATTTCTTTTTCTTCATCTAATATATAATAAAATAATCTATCTATCTTATTATTATTTATATTATTATCTATTATATTATTATACTGTCCTTTTTGGGACATACCCTCTGTTCTTTCTATCGAATAGGGGTATGTCCTATTTATCGTATAGGGTGTGTCATTAGGATAAATTCGTCTTTGTATAATTTCACCTTTATCATTCCTAATCATATCCAAACATACAAATTCTAATTCTTTTAAATGTGATACCCATTTTGAAACTGTATGTGGCTTTGCATTTAACAATCTACCTAGATAACCATTGGATGCATAACAATAACCTTCTTTATTAGATAGAACTGTTATTATTGCATATAATAGTTTTTCATTTGCCTTAATCTTTTCATTAAACAAAACAGTAGCTGGAATAATTGCATAATATCCTATTTTGTTTTCTTCATTCATAATGTATTTCACCTTTTTTTCCTGCAAGTATTATTGCATATAAAAATAATGAAACATTAGCACCTATAAAAATTCCTAACATAAATTGCCACATTCTTATTCACCTCTTTACTCAGTTTTTATTTTTTTGCCTTTTTTTGCCGTTTTTAAAATAGGTTATTTTTAGACCCTATTTTTAATTTAGTATTTTTTGCTCTATTTTTTTACCTTTATTGTAAAAAAATAAACATTACCTATTTCTCGGTAATGCCTATTTATGTAGCATTTAATTCAATATAAACATTTATTATTTTGGTTGCACTTTCGTAGACTATTTAGATTAGTAATCTTATTAGTGCAACATCTTATACTTTTTTATTTAAAAACACTATTCATTTCAGTATTTTTAAGGTTTTTTATGACTTTTCTGCTTAAAGGTTGCACTTAAAATCTTACTTATCTGCAGCTAAATCCTCTTGTAAATCTGCAATCGGGTCGCCTTTTACCGCTAATACAGAAGCAGTAAATGGAAATCCAGCAGCAGCTTGTGGATATACTCCAACTCCATGATCAGTGTAATATGCTCCAAGGCCTGCTTTTTCTAATTCTTGTGCTGAACATCCATCTGTTAGTTGGTGTACAATTGTTCCTACCATTTCAAGGTGAGCAAGTTCTTCAGTTCCGTATATCGTTTAATATAGCTTTAGATTTTTGATCTGGCATTCCAAACCTTTGAGATAAATATCTAAGTGAAGCTGCAAGTTCTCCATCTGGTCCTCCATATTGAGATATTATAAATTTTGCTAAACGAGGATTTGGACATTTTATATTAATTGGATATTCTAAAACTTTATTGTAGGTCCACATTAATAATTCCCCCTTTCCCAAGGCCATGGTTCTTCTAACCATCTCCATTTATTACATGGGTAAAAAATAGTAAGTGGCCCATACATTTTTTGATATTTGTCTTTTAAATCTTTTGCTTGTTTACAATATTCTCTATGCATGCAAAGAGCTCTTTGGTCATCTGGGTGTGTATCCAAATATAGTCCAAGTTCTATTATTGCAAAATCTAAACTTTTAATTTGGTCAATCATTTCTTGTCTTCGCATATCTCTTCCGTTGCATTCTTTTCTTGTTTCATCTTTTTCACATTCTTTACAGTCTATCATTTGTTACACCCCTTTCCTATTGTATTTGAATTTCTTATAAACTCAATTTCTTCCATTGATTGTCCTGGCATATATGGACTTACTAATTCAGGAAATATAGTTCCCATTTTTAAGCCTATACAAGGTAAAAAAGTTTTATCCATAGTTTGCCATGGCACATAGCTTTGACCAAACATTGGACTTGCTGGGAACATATTATCTTCTTCATCAAATCCACATTCGCAGTTATCTTCTTGCAAAGCCATAGTATTTTGAACATAATCACAAGTATCATCTATTAAATCTTGTTGATTGCTGTTCATATTATTACAACCACAAGCTCTGCATTGCGTATAATTTCTATACATTATCTATTCCTCCTTTTACAGTATATATATATCTTATGATTACTGACCTAAAAACGTGAAAAAAGCACTTAGAAGTTTTTTCTTCTAAGTGCTTCGGAATATATTATTAATTTTTATGTTTTTTAATTAGCATTCCAGCTATAATAATTGCTGCAACAGTTAGAACAACTAATAAAATTAGTGCTGGTAATTTATTTTCTGTTTGTGCTTTTACAACATTTGAATTTATAAATACATTTATTTTATATTCTCCAGTTGTTACTCCATCCTCTGCTGTTACTATAATTTTAACTAAATTATCTCCTTCTTGTAAATTTTCGTTGCCTTCAATTACAAATGTAGCCTTTTCATTTTCTGTCTCTGCTGAAATATCTAATTTTGATATTTCTTCACTTACATTTATATTATAATTATAGATATTATTTTGAAATGATGGATATATATTAAAACCTTGAACTATTAATGATTTTAACCTAGTATTCATGGCTTCTTCGTTCAAAGTTTTTGTAACATTAATTGTATATGTTTTTGTATTACCTGCTTCCGCCTCTACAGTAACTGTTATATTATTTTCACCTTCTTCTAGTCCTTTATTACCTTTAACAGTTACTGTTGCTTCAGAATCTTCTGGCTCTGCTATTACTTTAATATCTTCTACATCTAATCCTACAATTGCTGTATATGATGTAATACTCGCTTTAAATTCTGGTGCCAAATCTGTTCCTTCTAAAGCTAAACTCTTTAAGTTAGCATTTTCTGACTTTGTTTTAGTATTTGTGGTTTGTGATTCATAGCTTGGTCTGTTATTTCTTTCTGGAGTTGGTTTGTTAGAGTTGTTGTTTGTAGTTGGTTCTTCTTGTTTTGGCTCTTCTTCTTTTTCTGGCTCCTTTTCAGGTTTTTGCTCCGTGTTTCCTGTAACAGTGTTTTCTGTTGGTGGTGATACAATCTCTCCTGTGGTTGTATTACCATCTGTATCTACATCTGTTGCAAACACGCTAACATTTGTAATTAAAGTAATTAATAATAAAATTAAAATAATTCTTTTTTTTAACATTTCTTTCTCCATCTTTATACTTTATATTTGTACTATTCCACCCATTACGGTATTTATATCTGCTTCTGCATCAGATAAATCTGTAACTACTTTTGCTCCACCTGCAATTACTACCTTATCTCCTTTTTGTAAAAATCCTTCTTTTTTTAATGTGTCTATACCTAAATAAACAAGTTTATCTATGCTATCTTGATGAGGGAAAAGTTTAGGTGTAATATTCCATGCTGCTCCTAATTGTCTATATGTTATTTCATTTTCTGTTATTGCAAATATTGGGCATTCTGGTCCAAAACTTGATACCATTCTTGAAGTATCTCCCGTATTTGTATATGCTATTATTGCTTTTGCTTCAATATTTGCTGCTAATGTACATACAGAAAAATTCATATTAAATTTATAATCTAAATTTTCTAAATTATAATCTCTGTTTTTAAATCTTTTCCAATATTTTAAAGAATCTTCTATTGTTAAAGCAACTTTATTCATTGTTTTTACGCACTCTACTGGATAACTTCCTGTTGCAGTTTCTCCAGATAGCATTATTGCACTACTTCCATCATATATTGCGTTTGCTATATCACTAACCTCTGCCCTTGTTGGTTTTGAATTTGTTATCATAGATTCTAGCATTTGAGTTGCTGTTATAACTGGTTTTCCTTGCTTATATGTTTTCTTAATAAATTGTTTTTGATATATTGGAACTTGTTCCATAGGTATTTCCACACCTAAATCTCCTCTTGCTACCATTATTCCGTCTGAAACTTCTAATATTTTATCAAAATTATCTATTCCTTCTCTATTTTCTATTTTAGATATAACTTTTATATGTTCTCCATTATTTTGTTTTAAAACTTCTTTAATTGCAAGAACATCTTCTGGTTTTCTTACAAAAGAAGCGGCTATATAATCAAATCCTGCTGTTATTCCATATTTTATATCTGCTATATCTTTTTCTGTTATGCTTGGCAAATTTAAAATTAAATCTGGTACATTAATACTTTTTCTATTAGTTAAATATCCTCCTTGTATAACTTCACAAACTATATCTTTATCTGCTATTTCTTTTACTTTTAATTCTATTGTTCCATCATTAATTAAAATAGTTTTTCCTACAGATACATCTTTATATAATTCTTTGTATGTTATAGATACTTTTGTCTCGTCACCTAGTTCATCTGCATTTAATAATGTAAATGTAGCTCCTTTTTCTAATAAAACTTTTTTGTCGTCTTTAAATTTTCCTATTCTTATTTCTGGGCCTTGTGTATCTAATAGAAGAGGTATTGGTAATCCTAGTTCTCCTCTAATCCATTTAAATACATTTATCCTTTCCTCTTGGTCTTGGTAATTTCCATGTGAAAAGTTTATTCTTGCAACATTCATACCTGCACGCATAAGTTCTTTTAAAACTTCTGGATTATCTGTTGCGGGTCCCAAAGTACATACTATTTTAGTTTTTCTCATCATATTCCCATTCCTCGTTTTTTAAAATTTTTTGTGGATTCAAAGTAGATATTTTTTCAAATCTTGAATCTCCTATTATTTTTTTGATTTTTCTAATAGCTTCTGGTACTAGTAAATATATTTGATTTGGCTTATGGCAGTCACTTCCTAAGAAGTCTACCAAATTATTTTTTAGCAGTTTTTTTACTGTTTTTTTAGCTTTATCTCCATATAAACCTAATATACTAGCATAATTACATTGTATTAATGCACCTTTGTTAATATACTCTTCTACTAGTTCCGGATTTTCTTGAACACATTTATATCTTTCTGGATGAGCAATTATTGGTTTAATAGAAATACTTTCTAAAAAATACAACACATAATCTAAGTTCTTTACTGTTGAGCTAAGTGGCAATTCTATTAACATATATCTGCTATTAGCCAATGTTAATAGTTTTTTCTTTTTTATAAGTTCTTCCATTTGGCTTGATATATAAATTTCCATTCCTGAATGTAATTTTACATCAATTTCTTTTTTATCTAAAACTTCTTGTAGCTTTTCTTTCCAAAAGACTAATTCTTTTGAATTTGTTTCATAACAATTCAACAAAAAATGTGATGTTAATATTATATCTGTAAATCCTATTTTCCTTGCTTCTTCTATCATTTTAAAAGTTTCATTTACACTTGAAGAACCATCATCTACATTTGGAATTATGTGTGAATGTACGTCTATCATATCTTTCTCCTATTATTTATCTTTTAAAAATTCATCTAATTGATTCAATATATCCTCTTTTTTAGCTTTTGTTATTCTTGAAGAATCATTTGTATAAAATTCTCTTTCTGGTTCTTTTTTTCTTGGAGTATTTGATGTTGCTGTTGAGCCATAATAATAGCTAGACTCATATTTTGCAGCATTTACTGGTACTTTATTAATAACTACACCTGCTATTTTTCCTCCAACATTTTCTATATCTTTTTTTACCTTTGCCAAATTGTCTTTTTTGGTTGACTTATGTGATGTTACAATTATAGTGCTATCTACTATTCTAGAAAGTATTAATGCATCTGTAACAATTAGTCCTGGTGTTCCATCTAATATTACTATATCAAAAATCTCTTTTAATTTATCTATCATAGCCAAAGTTTTTTCTGAAGCTAATAATTCAGAAGGGTTTGGTGGCACATTACCACAAGTTATTAAAAATAAATTATCTATTGAAGTTGGTTTTATATAATGAATAATACCTTCTTTATTATCTGAGCACACTTCATCTATTCCAGATAAGTAATTTGATAGCCCAGGAATATTATCTACTTGAAACATTGTGTGAAGTCTACCTTTTCTCATATCTGCATCAACTAATGCAACTTTTTTCCCTGCTTGTGCAAATGTTATTGCTAAGTTAGAAGAAACCCAGCTTTTACCTTCACCTGGCATTGTAGATGTTACTAATAATGTTTTTAAATCCTTTTGTGAATTCATAAATTGTATATTTGTTCTTAGTGTTCTAAAAACCTCTGCAACAGGAGATTTTGGACTTCTTTGAACTATTAATTCTCTTTTCATTATCTTCTACCTCCTTTTTTTCTGTTGTTTTCTATGTTATAGTCTGGTATAGAGGTTAAAACCATTAATCCGGTAGCCTTTTCTACATCTTCTTCTGTTTTTATTGTTGTATCTAACATATTTGCAATTAAGCAAACAATAACAGAAATAACTAGTCCTATAAATGCAAATATAACAAGATCTTTTGCATGATTTATATTGCATGGAACATCGCTTGCTTCTGCTCTATCCAAAACATATATATTGCTTATATTATAAATTTCTACTACTTTTTCACTAAATACTTTTGCAATTTCGTTTGCAATTAAAGCAGCTTTTTCTGGATCCTCGTTTTTTACTGTTATTTCTATAAGTTCTGTGTCTGATATAGCCTTTACAGAAACATTTTTCTTTATTGAGTCCATATCTTTTTCAGACATACCTAAGTTACTAATAACTTTGCTTAATACTGATTTTCTTTTCATTATTTCACTATATGTTGAAACTAATTTAGAATTCAAAGTTAAATCTGTTTGAGTAATTGAACTATCTCCTGTTTTATCTACTGTTTTAGAGCTTTGTGCTAATATTAATGTAGTAGATGCTTTATAAACAGGTGTTAAATAAAAATATGAATATAAAACTCCAACTATTACTGCAATAATTGTAATAAGTAGGATTTCTAATTTTCTGTTCCAAAAAATTAGAAACAATTCTTTTAGATCTAATTCTTCCATTTTTTCTCCCCTTCTTTTGTAAATTATTTTGGCATATTCTTCAAATATTATATATGTTTTGCTACTATATTTGCAATAGTTTTTGTAAAATATTTAGGTTTAATTTATACTTTAATTGACCTTTTTCGACAAAATTGTATGTGTAATACTTTTTTATAATATCACTTATTTCATTAACTTGTTTTTTATTAATATAATAAATTTTATTTTTAAAATAAAAAGGTAAGGTTAATTTTCAGACAGCCTGTCGTCCCCTTTGGCATAGCATTTTTCTTATTCAGCAAAAAAATAAAAGGAAAAGTTTAGGCAGGGTGACCTTCCTGCATCTCCTAACAACATTTATTTTTTATATTTAATTGGTACTACTTTTAAAGTATACCCTAATGGATATAATATTCTTATTAATGTATTTATACTTGAAGAATGTACTCCACTTTCCACTCTAGCTATTGCAGACTGTTTTAAACCAGTTCGTTTACTTAATTCTTCTTGTGATATTTTTTTACTCTTTCGCGCTTCAATGGTAGCTTGTATAATCTCCATCTCCATTCTTATTTCTTCTTCTTGTTCTGGTGTTATATTTAAAGTTTTTTCAAATTCTTCCCATTTTTCAAACTTACTCATACTCATCTCTCCTCTTATAATCCTTTAACAATTCTTTTGCTTTTTCAATTTCTCTTCTTGGTGTTTTTTGCGTTTGTTTCATAAATACGCTTAATAATATAAACTTATTATTGCTCCAACTTGCAAATAGTATTCTATCTCTTAATGGTCTTAATTCCCATATCTCATTTTCGATATGTTTTATATATGGTTCTCCAAGATTTAATCCATTTATTTTTAGCATCCTAATATATGCTATTATTTTATTATATTTAATTTTACTATCTTTATCTTTTTTTATATTTAAATTATTAATATATTCTTTAATTTCACTCTTTCCATTTGGTGCTATATATATCTCTATATTGTACACTTTATATTCTGACTCCTTTCTTATTATAACATATTTGTTATAATGTTGTCAATATGTTGTATAATATATTTGTTATGTTACAGTTCAGACTAATCAACATATAATCCGCTCCATCTTGCTGTCGGTTGGACATTTGATTTTCTTGGGCTAAAGCACGAAAAGAAAAGTGCAACCGACACGTGGAGCTACTAATTCGAAAATTTTGGTCTGAACATTAACTTATGTTATATGTTTCCTATATTAATTAATATGAAGGTTTGGAAATTTTTTTGAATTATTGCTTAGAAATTTAAAATTTATTTTTAGAATTAAAAATAAAAAGAACTGGTAATGTAATAGCATAAAACTTGCCATTTTCTTACCAATTCTTTTATACCATATTTTTCCAACGTTGTCTACTATTTTTTATAAACATTTTCGCCTAATAATCAGAACCGAATTTTAATCTCTTGCAAATAAATCCCTTGTATATACCTTTTCCTTTACATCTTCTAAATCGCTATTCATTCTATTTGCAACTATAACATCAGAAAGTTTTTTAAATTCTTCCATGTCTCTTATAACTTTACTATTAAAAAATTCATCATCTTTTAAAGTTGGTTCATATACTACAACCTCAATACCTTTTGCTTTTATTCTTTTCATTATACCTTGTATCGCACTTGATCTAAAATTGTCAGAGCCACTTTTCATTGTTAATCTATAAATTCCTACAATGCTTGGTTTCTTAGCTATAATAACATCTGCAATGTGGTCTTTTCTTGTAGTATTGCTTTGAACAATAGCACTAATTAAATTTTCTGGAACATCTTTGTAATTTGCTTTTAATTGCTTTGTATCTTTTGGTAAACAATACCCTCCATATCCAAATGATGGATTATTGTAGTGTGTACCAATTCTTGGGTCTAAACACACTCCATCTATAATGTCTTTTGTATTAAGTCCTTTAAGTTCTGCATATGTGTCTAATTCATTAAAATATGCAACTCTTAAAGCTAAATATGTATTTGCAAATAATTTAACAGCCTCTGCCTCTGTAGAATTCATAAATTTAATTTCTACATTTTCTTTTAAACAAGCATCTTTTAAAAGATTAGCAAACTCTTCTGCTCTCTCAGATTTCTCTCCAACTATAATTCTTGATGGATATAAATTATCGTATAAAGCATGTCCTTCTCTTAAAAACTCTGGACTAAACATTATATTATCTATTCCATATTTTTCTTTCATTGCATCTATGAATCCAACTGGTATTGTAGACTTAACAACCATTGTTGTATCTATATTCATTCCTTTTACTTTTTGAATTATATCTTCTACACTAGAAGTATCAAAATAATTCTTTTCGTCATCATAGTTTGTTGGAGTACTAATTATAACAAACTTTGCTCCTTCAAAAGCTTCTTTATAATCTAAAGTTGCTTTCAAATTTAATTTTTTTGTTTTAAAATACTCCTCAATTTCTTTATCTTCAATTGGTGAAATACGATTATTTATCATTTCTACCTTTTCAGGAATAACATCTAGTGCTACTACCTCATTTTTTTGACTTAATAATGTTGCTAAAGATAATCCAACATATCCTGTTCCAGCTACTGCTATTTTCATATTATTTTCCCCCTAAATATATAAATCTTTATTTATTTTATACCATTCAACAAAATTTTCAATACCTTCTTTAAAAGAAGTTTTTGGATTATATCCTATTAGTTTTTTTGCCTTTGAAATATCTGCAAAAGTTCTATCTACATCTCCTGGCTGCATTGGAAGCTGTTTTATTTTAGGATCTACACCAACAACCTGTCCAATAGTATTTATCATTTCTTTTAATGAAACCGGAGAAGAATTTCCTAAATTTAATATTTCATAAACATTTTTGTTGTTTAGTACATAATTGCAAGATTTTATAATTCCATCTACAATATCATCAATATATGTATAATCTCTTGAAGTTGTTCCATCTCCAAACATTGGTATTTCTTTATCTTCAAGCATTAATCTTGTAAACTTATTAATTGCTAAATCCGGTCTTTGTTTTGGACCATATACAGTAAAAAATCTAAGCATTATAACATTCATATCAAACAATTTATGGTACACATGTGTCATAACTTCATTAGCTTTTTTAGTTGCTGCATAAGGGCTAATTGCAAAATCTACAATCATATTTTCTTTAAAAGGAACCTCTTTGCAATTTCCATAAACACTACTAGAAGATGCCATAACAAGATTTTTAACATTATGTGATTTCATTTCTTCTAAAATATTTTGAGTTCCCATGCAATTAACTTCTTGATAAAGCACAGGATTTTCTATAGAAGGCCTAACTCCTGCCATAGCAGCTAAATGCATTACAATATCAATATTGTTTTCTTCAAAAATTCTCTTAACTGATTCCCTATCTCTAATGTCATTTCTATATAGTTTAAAATTAGGATTTTTAATCAATTCTTTTACATTATTTTCTTTTATTATAGGATTATAGAAATCGCAAAAATTATCAATTGCAACTACTCTATTTCCTTCTTTAATTAATCTTTCACTTAAACTAGAGCCAATAAAACCTGCTCCACCAGTGATTAGGTATGTGTTCATATGTTTTTTACCTTTCTTTTTAGAAAATTATTTTTTATTATATTTAATAATTGTTTTGTATCTTCTTTATATATAATTAAATTTATTGGTACAATAACTATTATAGATATTATAGCAATCATACATCCATACATTATCCAAGATTTATAAGATGCCATCTCTATTGTTGGAAGTAGTTTGCTTAATCCAACTATAATTAAAATTTCTATTGCAATTAGTGCAACTCTTTTTACAGAAGAAATTTGTTTTCTTTCCAGTATATATTTATTTGTATGATACATAAATTCGACTGTTCTGATTATCATAGCAACTAGTGTTCCTATTGCAACTCCAACAATTCCAAGTTTCCAAACAAGAATTATAGAAATTATAATATTAGAAATTGCCTCTACCCAAGCGCCTTTTCGAGTTTCTTTAAAATGCCCTGCTGCTTTAACTAAGTCATTATATGGTTGCCTAATTGTCCAAAAGAATTCTGATATAACAAGTAAATACGCAAATGTCGGTCTATAATAGTTAGCATCTATTATTCCTCTTGTATAAACTGATACAAATGGTAAAATCACTTGAAGTACAGTTGCAAAAGCAATTGTAGCAATTGTCATATAAAACAACTCATATGTTTCAAAGCTATTATTTAAAAATTTTTTTTCTCCTTTAGCAATCATATCACCAAAAGATGCATCTACTCCACCTGTAAAGGCTTGTACCAAATTTTTAACACCGTTTACAATTAGTAGATAAACTGAATATACTGATACCTCTGTCGTGTTTGAAAAAATAGTTAATATTACAACATCTGTATTACTATGTACAACATAAGCTAAATGTTGTGCTAATCCATCCCATTTTTGTTTTATTTTATAATTTTCATTTACATTTTTTAAGTTAATCTTATATTTTTTCTTTACATATAAATTTTGCAATATTGGTCTAAAAACAAATATTGTCGCACTAATTAATTTTACTACTTGAATATTTGCTCCCAGATAGATTAAAAGTATTGTCATTATTGTATTTAATATAGTAGTTCCCATTTGAATTGATGATGCAATATATGTTTTTTGTTCTGCTTGTAAATATAATTTATAAGTCATCCCAAAAAAATATTCTGCAAAAGTACTAATAGAAATTATTACTACTAAAGATAAGGTAAACAATTTATCAAATTCATTAGAAACAATATTAGGCAAAGCAATACTTAAAGCAATTATATATACTATAAATATGTAAGATATCGTTCTAAAAAATTTTTCAGATGCTTTTAAAATTTTTTCAATTTCACTTTTATTTTTGTTAGCTATCGGTTTATATAATATGGATTTAACTACGGGGCCAAAACCCGACTCTAACAAAGTAATATATGCCAAAAATTGTGTAATAGATGTCACTAATCCATTAACATCAGAACCAAAATTTTTAATAATTAATCTTGGAACAATAAATCCACATATAACTGTTATAACTTGTAATAACACTGATGCAATTATATTCTTTAATGCTTTCTTACTTCTCATTCTTACTTCCTTTAACAATCTAAACTCTTCTTTATATTATCATTCTTAATATATCTTACAAAATTAGTCTGGATGTATGTAGTAATCATTGATAAGACAACTATAATTATATATTTTATTATCCAATTCAAATAATTAAAAAAGTTATTTATCAATATTATATATAGTATATGCCACAAATAAATCCACATTGTATGTGTACTTATGAATCTAATTATTTTTATGTCCAATTTTTCTTTTATATTAAATATGTTCTTTCTTTCCACAAAGTATATAGTTAATAGAGACATTCCTATTGCATAAGATAAATAATATAATCTAGGCGGATATTTATAATTATTTGTCGTTATCAAATTGCCTGTTATACAAAAATTAGCAATAGTAAATATAACGAAGATTATTATAAATATTAACGATGTTTTAATAATTGTTTTGTCTTTTAAATCTTTAATTTCTAATCCTATTGCCATACATATGCCCATAGGAATAATATAATATATTATATCTTGTAAAATAATGCTTTGATTATTTAATTTACAATATAATATTTCATATGCTATATAAATACAAGTCAATAATAAATAGTATTGTTTTTTTTCCATTTTTTCTTTCAAATAAACTAATGCAGGCATAATTATAGCACATAACATATAGACTCTAAAAATCCATACATATCCGTATAGTATCATTTCCAACCATAAAAAAACTAGTAACTATAGTCTTTAATGAATATCTCGTTCCTAATGAAAAATATGTAGAACAAATATAATTTCCCAAAAAGAAAATTGTTAAAAAAATCCATACTGGAATTACCAACCTTATAAATCTTTTAATAATGTATTGAAAATATCTTTTGCTCCTTTTATAAGAATTATTAAACAGCATTCCCGAGACTATTACTAATAATACCACGTCAAAATTTCTTGCCTGAAATATTATCCCTGGTGGTTTTACATGAGCTAACATAATTAATAAAATTCCTAATACTTTTAATACATCAATTCCTACATTTCTTTTTTTTTCCATATTAGTAATATTTATTCTCCTTTTTTATTGTTAATCTATAATTTATATACATTATTAAAACAACTGGTATAAACTTAGTAAATATTCTACCTATAATTATTTGTGTATTTGCATAAATAGAGCTTGCAAATACAAATGTTAAATAAAGCATCATATATTTATTTAAGTAGTTCTTTTTATAATTTATTTCCTTTCCATCAAAATACATTAAGAGTATAATATTTATTACAGACAGTAACCAACAAAAAACTTTTGAGAAATATGCTGCTGAAATAGTTACCATTGGCATTATCATTGCTGATGATTTTGTTGTATTTCCTAAAATGTACCTATTATAATAAATATTAATTCTATCTTTATTATCAAAAACTTTATTTACAATTGGAATTGCCCCAAATATATCATTAAAAAATGTTGAAAAAGAAATATCTTTTTTATATTGTAAAATTGCCTCTATTCCTTGAGCCACAGGTCTTATTCCAGAAGTATATTCTTGCACTGAACTTGTTAAAACTTTTACAATACTAAGTACATTTTGTTCTTTTTTTTCAAATAACCAAGCATTTTTATATATAGTAATACTGAAGACACTTAATATTAGAATAAATACTGTGCATCCTAATAATACTCTTCCTTTTTTTCCAAATATTTTATATGTTATCATCACAAAAAACACAATTGGTAGAATCATATTTATTCTGCTAGTACTTGTATTTAGTATAATGTGTATTAAAATCGTAATATATGAAAAAAACACATATCTAGTTTTTCTACTTTCCTGATATTTTACAATACATTGATTAATAATAAGCCCCATCAGTATCGTTTTTAATGCAAAAAATATAAGTTCTAAGCTATTGCTTCTTTCTTCTTGTAATATTGCATATTCTTGATCTATAAATAAGGTTTGAGTAGGCATAAAGGCACTAAAATTAGTTAATGCAAGTCCCATCGCCACTAATAAAAATATCATTAGTAGTATATTTATCTTGATTGGTTCAAATTTTTCTTCTACATCATTTTCCATGTTTTTATAAAACTTACCTGATAAAAAGAATACTGTAGCAAATATAAAAATCATTTCAATTAGAATATATATAATAGCTTGCATACAACTTTCTTCTGATGGAACTGTTCCTGTATATATTGGTTTTCCATAATCTTCATTAATTATTATAAAAAAAATAGCAACAACATATTTTATATATAATATTCCATTTAAAATTAACATCCCTTTATACATTTTAGAATATTTATGCATTGGTTTATTCAGTATGAATAAGATAAGATAAGAAAATGGTATTAAATATATGATTTCATATCCATTTTCTTTATCAGCTATTATTGCTAAGAATAAAGTAATTATAGTAGAAACTACTACCCATATTTCATATTTATTATATAAATCCTTTTTACTCATTATTTTTCCCTCGTTTTATCTTTATTGTTTGCAATCTTAATATATAATTTATTAAATATTATTCCTATAATTATTTGTATATTTTCTTTTCTCACCTTATGTATTTTTAGCATTACTTTTAATTCTTTAATCGCTGCTTTTTTATTTTTTAATCTTATATACATTTTTGCAAGTCTTAATGAGAAAAAATATATAATTTCATCATTATCTTTTGAATTTACATGTTCTCTTTTTTTTAAAAAAATATCCTTATATTTTTTTTCTGCATCAATCGCTTTTTCATCTACTTTTGAGATCCCATTTTCTCCATTATGCCAATAATAGTTTAAAAGTATTTCTGGTACTCTATATATTTCATATCCATTTAACAGGAATTTTAAAATTAATGATGCATCTTGTCTACTAGAAATATCTTCAAATCCACCTACTTTTTCTAATTTTTCTTTTGGGCAAAACCACCAAGATGTTGCAGCTATACAGTTTTTCACATTTTCAACTAAAGGTATTCCCTCAAAATCTTTTTTTAATTCATATCTGCTCCCATCAATATTGACCATATTAGCATAACAATAAATCATTGCTATATTACTATTATTT